>Ga0228710_1008924_pt1 | contig 14166 bp, 7 predicted proteins | sample MedpolnodulmetaG_FD_177995 | JGI IMG/M metagenome (GOLD analysis project Ga0228710, IMG submission 177995) | Root nodule microbial communities from Medicago polymorpha collected in Santa Monica, California, United States - pink nodules | ecosystem: Host-associated > Plants > Roots > Nodule...
ATGTTTATGTTTATTGAAATGTGAATGTTTATGTTTATGTTGAAATGATGATTATAATGATTATATTGAATGTTTATGTTTATATTGAAATGTGAAGGTTATATTGAAATGTGAATGATTATATTGAAATGTGAAGGTTTATTTTAGATTATATTGAAATGATGCACACAAAGTGTTTAATTAGGTTATGGAAATGACGTTAAATTTTTAATTGTTTGTGTAGATATGTCTAAGTAGGACCCGATTGATCCATCTAAGATGATTTGTGGTAGGCGTGCTCAGACACAAAGCTACCAGAAGGAGAATGAGAGGAGAAACACACATATACCGAAGAGGGGAAGAGGTCGGAGGGGGATGGTTCAGGGACTTCTCAGGCTACACAACCTGAAGAGTCACAGGTTGTTGACCTGTCACAGGTTGTTGACCCGTCCCAGGTGGAGTACCTGAATTATCAGGATCAGGTACACCACGATGTCATTGATGGTGGGTATGACCAGGATCATATACCAGAGCAGCAGCATAGACCAGATGATGATGACATTGCTGCAGCGGCTGCCCTAGCAGTGTTACCTTTGGAGCCTCCATTTCCTGTAGGACCGGAAAATATATCTCTGCTGCACTCTTATGCCAAGCATGTGGCATTGCCGCTTTGATATAATTCAGATAACCTAAGTGTTATTTTTAATTATCTTAAATTATCATAAGCAACACAAATTAATTTTTTATTTTTTTTTTTTATATGTGTCTTTGTTTGATTATTATATCAACTTTTATATGTGTTTTTGTTTAATTCTTTTCTTTATATTTAATTATTTTCTTTATTTCAACTTTTATTGTTTTCTTTATGTTTAATTATGATTTAAATTGTTTTTGTTATGTGTTTTTTTTTAAGTTTTAAGGTTTACATGTGTTATGTCTTAAATTAAAAATACGTACGACAATTTAAATTTGTGATTTTTATTTTTGCATTTGTTAAGTTTTACTTTGTTTAGTTAAATGTTTACATTGTTTAAACTATGTTTATTTTTCTATTATTTCAAGTTCGTAAGCTACGTGTTGTAAAACCGATTAATCATGGAGCTAAGATTTCGAGTCTCGGACGTTCAAACGAGAATCATAGATGGTTTTGGGATCCTCTTAGGGAGAACGGGTTACATGATTTGGTTTACCTGGGTTATGCCACTATGCCTCATGCTTTGTTGATGACATTATGAGAGAGGTGGCATCCCGAGACTAGCAGTTTTCACATGGTCTTGGGGAAGATGACTGTGACTTTGGATGATGTCGCATGTCTTATGCATCTTCAGATTGAAGGGCGGATGTTGAGCCATCCAAAGAAGATGTTGAGACATGAGGCATGTGCACTATTGGTGAGGCACTTGGGTTTGTCGCCAACGGAGGCAGAGAAAATTTGAGATACAGGGTATGGTGGGTACATTAGTTATTTGAAGCTGAAGGAGTTATATACGAGGTATCTTGATAGGGCTAACAGATTGGCGGATCTCGAGGATCCAAGGGATGAAGAGGAGCTGGGGAGGGTTATGACATTTTGTGTGAAGTGTTATCTTCTATATCTTGTAGGATGCTTGTTGTTTGGTGATAGAAGCAACAAACACATCGAATTGGTCTATCTGACGACCATGGAGGAGGGCTATGCAGGGATGCGTAATTATTCCTGGGGAGGGATGACACTGGCATACCTATACGACGAGTTAGTTGAGGCCTGTTTACTTGGAGACAGAACTCTTGGGGGAAGCGTGACACTGCTCACTGTAAGAAACTTATAAATGTGAACCTTAACTTTATTTTTTTGTTATATTTTTCGTACGTAAAAATTTATAAATGTGATTTGTTTGGTTTGTGCAGGCATGGTTTTTGGCGCATTTTCCTGGCCTTTTCAGTGTTGATCCCAACACCGACTATATTGAAAACTATCCGGTTGCGGCGAGGTGGAAGCTACATAAGGGTCATGGAGAGGGGGTGACGTATCACTCATTGCTTGGCGGTATTCAGTTTGATGACGTATGCTGGAGGTCGTACGAAGAGCACATGGAGATCTAGGGTTTTGAGGAGGTTTTTTGGTATTCAGGCTGGATTATGTGAGGTGTTCGTAGGGTGTACCGTCACTTGCCTGAGAGGGTTTTGAGGCAGTACAAATACGTCCAGAGCGTCCCTAGACATCCGATGGATGTTGTAGAGCTGCCACCGCCTCAGATTGTGCAGGCATTCGTAGACTTCCGCACTCACACACTTAAGGAGCCCGATTGGGGTCAGCCGACAGGAGAGCAGACATGGCGGATGGCGGATGGCTATGTCTTATGGTACCCTAAGGTGTCTCACCCTCAGATTTTTCCACCTCTTCCAGGAGATCTTCCGAGGCCAGCAAATGAAGAGAAGATCATTGCAGAGCAGTGAGAGCAGTACGAGGCGAGAAGCTCGCCTGATACCTATGACATGGTTAGCGACGCTGTTGCCTACGCTGATGCGCAGATGGGCCATGCGGAGGTCATGAGCCCTCAGCAATGGTTTTAGGCCATGAGCCATGTTAGGGAGCAGATTGCGCCGATATTGGCCAGGAGGCGAGGCCAGAGGCCGAGGAGGCGGCAACAGCAGCACCATCAGCAAAACCAGGACCAGCAGTAGGATTACTTGTAATTGTTGTTTAGGGATTGTTGGTTTTATGCTTTGTTAGTTTAATTTTCAAACTTTGGTGACTTTTGTTCGTATTTCGTTGACATTTTGTATTTTAACTGATGTTGGTACATTTTGATTTTATCTAGGTAATTTGCTATCGTGGTGCATTTTTACTTGAATCAAATGTTGATAATTTATAATTGTTGTTGATGTGAAAATATTGGAATAGGTTTGTGTTATGTGTTTTAAAACACATTACAGGTCCAGAAGCAAGTGATGTTTCTGCCATTTCTGGACTTCAGGATGCCTCGGAAGTTAAGTGCCAAGGTTTTTCTCGGTTGTTAACTACCGAGGTTTTCCTCGGCAGTTAACTGCAACCGGTTTTATTTTTCCTCGGCACTTAACTATTGAGAGGCATTCTTGTCTTTTACATGTGTTTCTCAGCCAAACCAAATGTGTCAACAACAAATTTCATCACCTTTATGGTACCCATCGCAGTAGACATTTTTAAGGAGAGTACAAAAATCTTGAAGAAAAATAAAGTTTAAAATTGATAGGGGCTTTTTTGAGATAAAAACAAATTGTAGAAGGCATAATCTTAATTGTACCAAAAGAATCTTGTGTATTATAAAAAGAAAAGGGTTAATTAAGTAAATGGTCTCCGTAAATATTCAGAATTTTGTTTTTAGTTCCTATAAAATAAAGTCACACTTTTTAGTCCCTATAAAATTTTCCATCAGCATTTTTAGTCCCTATAAAATTTTTCTATCAATATTTTTAGTCTCTGTCAAAAATTTCCATCAACATTTTTGGTCCCTAAAATGCTTAAGGAAAATATCACAGGGACTAAAAAGTGTGATTTTATTTTGTAGGAACTAAAAACAAAACTGTGAATATTTATAGGGATTAAAAACTTAATTAACCCTAAAAAAAATTATGTTGAAAGTAGGTGTGTCCCACATATTCTACAATGGAGATTGATCACCACTAAACGACGGTGAAAACTTTGTATCAATAACATAGCAACCCAAAAAAATCTTAATTATATAGGTATATCTAATAATTTATATCCAATAATAAGTATATAAATTTTATAGCAAGCAAGTCCTTTGGTGGAGGCTAAAGCCCTTAGTTTAGGTACTTTCCCCTCAATCTAGGTCTAAAACCACATTAACTTTTAACACGCCTTGTGCAGGATGTATCATCGTTGTTATTAATATAATTCATTTTGGTTTGTGCAAAAAAAACATTGAGCCAAAAAGAACGGCCAATTGCCACGGTAACATTGGGACAAAGAACTTTAAATTTAAATAATCCAAACAATCAAGGTGTCAAAGACCTACTGTGTAGAATCATCAATGCGTCAAAGACCTATACATGGTGGGAGATCTTTGACATATTGGTGGTTCTACACAGTGGCGTTGCCATGACCTTGGCTTAGAGGATGCAAACTTTTAAATTTTTATTAATGAATATTATAGCATATAAAAATATTTAAATAAAAATATTTTAATTTTATTATTTTAACTATTATGTGTGTCTGTGTGTGTATTATTATTTGATAATGATCCTAAAGTTCTTTTTGACTTGGGTATGTTTGGTAAGACCCGTATTTGACTTTATAGCTTATAAGCTCGATTGATTAAATAAAAATTATGTTTGGTAACCAACATTTTCTCACAAATTTATAGCTTATAAGATTTTTTGATAATCTAATTCAAGTAGCATATAGTTTAAAGCTTATATCTTATCATTAATTATCTCAATTTCACCCGAGTAATTTTAATTAAAAAATTAAATATTAATTTAATATATCATTTTTGTGTTATTTCATATTTATAAGTTAGTTCAATCGTTAATTTTACTAACAAATTCAATCATCCGTAGAAAAAAAAATTACAGATTCAGTCAGCTACATAGTATTTTTATGAGCTTTGATTATTGGGACTAGTACAAGACTAATCTTGGCTTGATTGTTTTGGTTATTTAAATTTAAAGTTTTTTATCCGTATTTAAGAGGGTGTTCTACAGAGATCAAACCACACAGGTGATAGCTTGCTAGATTTTCCTATTTGTAAACTTGAAATTCAATATGATACAGGTTGAGAGTGATCAATATAATATAGGCTAAAGGCAAATAATGAAATACTAGAAATTAGAAAAGTATCTCTTGAATTCCTAGGAGCTTAAATCAGTTATTAGGGATATTGTATATTATATGTATGGGCTGAGGTTTGAATCCGAAACACCCCATTTTTCCATATTTAAATGTGTGAGCTCTAACAAATTAGGCTACTTAACAAAAACAAAAAAAAAAAACCTCTTGAAGCTTTTCAAATTCCTGAAGCCAACCAATCACTTCATTTGTCCTTTTCATCACTCCTGTGCTCTCAGCTCTATCAATTTCTGTCTGCACATCCTTTTCCTTGTTTTGAAGATCACCCCATTTTTCTTTCAGTGATTCCAGATTCTCCTGCAGCTTATAAACATAGGCAGCTTGTGCATTTGTGCAACTGAACAAACTTTTTGCAACTTCCCAAATTACTCCCAATGCTTCCATGGCTTTGATTCTCAAAATATTAATCAAGGCTTGCAAGAAAGAAAAACAAATCTCAGTTAGACTTTCTTTTTTATTTAATTTATTGCTCATAAATATTTTTGAACAATAAAAATGGGATTTAAACGTATACTAGTTCTTACCTCTGATTATAATATGTCTTTAGTAATCTTGTGTGATTATTAATTCGACATAGAACACAGCTTAATGATTCTTTTCCAATGTTTTGAAAGAATATTGCTCATGTGTGTCTTCTACTTCACAAAGGGTTTGGTTTTGCCACTTCTTCTTTTGCTTTGATTTACGGTATTCAATAATTCCACATTACAGTGAATCAAAGTTATAGGTCCTACACCATTGGAGTCCGACATTCTTTGGTTACTTTGATTAAAATAATAATATTATTATTATCGTTTTTCTTACGTGATATGTTGCCGTTGTTAGTACTTCCTCTGTTTTACATTAGATGTCTCATTTGAGTTTTACATGATTATTAAAAAAATGATTAATAATATCCATTTTAATGGAAAAATATGTATCATTTGCTTAAACGCTTTTGTTAATTATACTTAATGTAGTAGTTATAGATGATTAAAATGCAATAAATAAGGGTATGTTAGTGAAAAATAAAAACAAATGTTTTTTTTTTCTTTTGAACAAAAAATAAAAATAAATGTTGTATTAGTATTGTAGAGGAAATAAATAATTTGAGACAAAATAATTAGGAAAGAAGACACCTAATACGAGACGGAAGGAATATAATTTTGACTAAACCAATATGAACATTTTAGAGTTCACCATTAGAAATAAAAATGAATTACTTAAAATGATTTCACATAAAAGGCCCACAAGTTTTTGCTTTTGCTTTTGCTTTTGAATAATTCCACTTTTTCTTTTGCTTTGGTTTATGGCATTTTACTTATAACAAAATATTGATATGTTTGAGTTTTTTTTTAGGGATAATCATTTTGGTCTTTAAATGTATAACGAATAGTAGTAATAGTTCATCAATATATCAAAATTTTAAAATAGACATTAATTGTGCACTTCTTATTCAAACAATGTTCAATATTTCAAAGAACTTTATTGTGAAAAATGATAGAAAAGCAGACAAATTTTGGTAGAAAATTGCTACTAATTAAAATCAGTATCGTGAACAATTGCGAAAGAAGAAGCCTAATCAATTAAAATCTCAATTTCATCAAACAAGCGTTAGTGAACATAATTTTGTTGTACCTACCAACGTGTAGTTTGAAAATAAGATTATTTTACCAAAAATTTCATTGGAGTTGGACAACTTGTAATAATCATGCTTTCTTGAAGCAACTCAACTTTCACGTTCTCAATGTTAAAAAGGTGAAAAGATGAAAAAGGACAACTAAGAAAAATAAAATATTAACATGTATGGTAAAATTGTAGAACCTAATATAAGCATTTTAGAGTTCACCATTAAAATTGAAAATGAGTTACTTAAAATGATTTCAAATAAAAGGCCCACAAGTTTATGCTTTTGCTTTTGAATAATTCTACTTTGTCTTTTGCTTTTGAATAATGCCATCCTTTTCTTTTGCTTTTGAATAATTCAACTTTTTTCTTTTGCTTTTGCTTTGGTTTATTGCATTTTACTTATGATAAAATGTCGATATGTTTGAGTTTTTTTTAAAATAATCATTTTGATCTTTAAATGTATGACGAATAGCAATAATAGTTCATCAATATATCGAAATTTTAAAATAGTCATTGATTGTACACTTCATTAGTTAAATAGTCACTGTCGTTAAAATAATTTATCAATGATGACATTAACTTTTTTCATATATTGACTGATATGAGAGTAACTAAGTACTTACGGAGGTTGATATGACGTAAGGGACTAATATGATAAGATTAACGAAACATTTTAATGTAAAACACTATTTTGAATTTTAATTCATTAAAAGTACTTGTAGTTACTCGTTATACCCATTTTTTGTTTTGATTTTACCATGTGCTTATAAAACAACTTATGAGTTCCGTTGTTATGATATTTGGAGCGTGTTTAATTAGTAACATCGAAAATGGTAATAAAGAATAAAAAATACTGAGAAACAAATTATATGGCGCTAAGACACAAGTATAGGCTTGGTTTGATAAACAATTTAATTGGCAGCTTATAACATAAATTCTTTCATATATAAGCGCTTGTTATAAGTTATTTTTGTAACAAAAGATGAAATAAGGATGCATATCCTAAGGCATCTAGAGCAATCTCGTAATTTGGTTGATTGAATTTGAAATAGTCTCTGCATACTAGCGAAGTTTTTTAAATCGACACACAGTTCCTCCAATTTTGGTAAGGATTCTAGTTTCTCTAGTAATGATATCTCTTCCTCGACAGTACTGTTGTTGCCTTTAGAGAAATGTAAATAACCAAATCTAAACACCTTTAATTGTTCAAGACTGTCGAACACTTCCAAAGGAATAATTTTAGCATAATTGTAAAGCATATCATCCAAAAGGAGTACCCTCAAGTTTTTCAACTTCTTAAATGCAATAGGCAACTGAAATACGTTTGATCCTGATAGATTAATGAACCTATTTCTGAGGAGAGTTGTATCACAAAATCATTACTTGATAAATCCAACACTCTAAGCCTTTTCATGGGTTGGAAATTTAAAGAAGTAAGATTTCTTCTGCATCCCAATTAGTAGATATTATTGAAATCCTCTCTACAACATTCAATCTTTTAGAATCCATTTCAGACAGCAACCTCTAAAGATTAACAAATTTATCCAGACCAACATCCTATACAAAATCTACAAACACATCGCCCTGCTGCTTAGCAAGGTATCTTTCCCTCCTCTCTTTCTGAAAAAACATAATCAGGAATTATAATATAGATAGATAGACAAGCATTGTCCAAAAGTGAGTATTGCAAAGAAAACATTTTACAAAGTTCAAATAACATACGACCCATTCGTCAATGACAAGCCCTTCACCAATAATTTTAGGCTTTGCATCTTCTGCAGGTTTCTTCCGTGCTTCAAGGGCAGCATCAGCATCAGCCAACTGCCGTTTCAATTGTTCCAAAATCTTAATGAACAAAAATAGAATCCCATAAGTAATATAGAATCAATTAATGTATTATATACAGACAACTTATAAACAAAAATAAAAATTGTTGATATTGAATGTCTCGACCACGATATAAAGTAACAGATAATTAAACGAAGGAGTCAAGGTGAAAATCTTTGTACTCACAAGATTTGGACACTCTGGATCTAGAAAAACAACTCCCAAAATCTGGTCAACTGCTACCTGGTCCTTCTGCTCATCAAACTGTTCCTGGGTAGAAAAAATGAATTTGCTTTAAAAAAAAAATCTAAATAAGATCTCACAGTGAAGAACATATCATCATATCAAAGGAGCGAATTGAAGACAGATGAGTGGCTGAATTGAAACGTAAAAAACAATAATATACATAAGCAAAACCAAAATTTTCATTGTAGGCACATTTTGTGATGCAAAGGACAAAGAGTATTAATCATCTTCTTTCAAAAGAAAGCGAACCTTGAAATCGCCAATCCTCACGTACTATGCCCGTAAGTTCACTGTAAGGCTTATAGTTTTCAATGGTTAAAAATATAAAATCTATATGTATGGATTAATTTATCAAAACCAAATAATATACATCCTTTTCTGTCAATTAATAACAAAACCAAAGAACAAAATATTCAATCAAAATTACTAATAGCCCTTTTGCGTGAGTTGTGACTTGTGAAATAGGTAACACAAGAATATGGCCCTGTTTGGATAAATAAAGTACTACTAATTAATTTAAACAACTCCAAGTCCACATACAGTGGCATGACCAACTATGTTGGTAAATTGATCAATTCAAGTTTCTATAAATGAAAAATATTGGGTATATATAGGTTACTTGTTTTAGACCGAGCTAGAAAAGTCGCCTAGATAAACTAATAGTAAAGTTCAATTGGTGTATAAGAGCATCCACAATGAAGACCCTCACATTTGAGATCTTAAATGGGTCTCACATGGACACATCACTTTTTTATTATTTTTTAATAATAGTACCTAATAGGTACTCAACCACTCCAATGGAGATCCTCTATCAAAAGATCTAAATGGGTCCCACCAATAACTATTTATTAATGAAAAGCAGTCTAATTAATTCAAATAATGATTATTTTATTGAAAAGTGGTGTAGGGTCCACTTAAGATTGGAGGTCTTAAGTTAGAACCTGGGTCTTAAGAGACTCTCAATTTTTGGCCTTGAAATGATTAACTTGTTGGAAAATTTGTAGCCGCTTTCTGATATCAAACCCATTAAAATTTGGCTTCTAACACACCATCAAGCTCATTATTTTCTGAAATGGGATGGATACATGAGTGGCAGTACCATTGACTTGTGATGAATCAAGCTTCCCAGATTTTTTCTGTACAATTTTTTTTCCCTTTAATTTCCATTAATGTAATCATGAGATTATAAGAACTTTCAGTGGACAAGAGTGAGTACGAAATGAAATGCAAGTATATTTGAAACGTGTCTGATATCATGTTTCACAATTCATGCAAAGGAACAAATTTAATCTTGGGAGCCAAAAGAGAGGGTATTGGTCAATTCAGTCACGGTCTTAGAACTATAAAGCAAGGAGAAAAGCATGATCATCAACACTTTTCCATTTATTTTGGGGATCTATTTTCTTCAACTAAGTTTTATAAGAAGTCTATGCTTTTGGATAATAGAATTTTAAGAAATTGTAGAATAGTCCGTCTTTCTAAAACCTTCCCAAAATTTAGTTACACTGATAGAGAGTGGTGCCAACGAAACTAATGATACAAGTAGATAGCGGTGCTGTCTCTCTTTAGTGCACACACGTTTTTCCATTTTTTCGCACAGATAAACATTAGCACTACTACGAAATTTTAGTTAAAATAACAATAATGACGTAAACTAACTAGACCATAGACCGTCTGCTATAAAAAAAAAAGCGTAAAGAAATTGTACATAAACAATATTGCATATACAAGATTAAGAGCAAGGAATTAAAATTAATAAAGAAAATGGAGAACAAAGGTACACATAAGATTTACGAGATTCAGGACTATCAATCACGGGATTGAATCAATATAAGTTTAGGACGTAGTAAGGTTGGAATACTTGTGTCATCCCACTCTAAATTGCATATACCAGAATCACAAAATCAGAAAGGCTTATAATTATAAAATCATTAAAGAGAATTATGCTAAAATTGTAATTACAGAGCAGAAGCCCAATCGAGAGACCTAGAGTAAAGAAATTCAGATTTTTCAGTACTCTCTAAATTTAGGACGTAGTAAGGTTGGAATACTTGTGTCATCCCACTCTAAATTGTCCCACCATTGTGTCCCTCCTTCGATTGCAATCAAGTTATTCTTGGAGGCAAAGCTGGAATTCAAAGGAAGCTTCCTCAGATTGGGGCAATTAGTTACCTTAATACATTTTAGGGAAGGAAAATCCAAAGCTCTCTTGTGGATGCTCACTAGTTTTGACATACTTTTAAGGCAAAGATCTTTAAGATTTCTGAATATAATATCATTGTTGGAGTCATCTTTAGCTTCTTTCACCACCTCTTCAATTGAATCACAATAAGCAACTTCAAGGCTCTCAAGAAGCGGAGCATACCTCAACCATGTCAAATGAGTTATTGAATGACAAACATAGATGCGCACCTGGCGTAGCTTACCAAGATGGCATTTGTCAGTAATCGAGGAACCATCCACAAGGCTGCCTATCCACCAAAGATGCATGCCTTCCAAATGCTTCATTTGTGACATGGATGATAATAATGAAGATATTTCACGTGAGTTTGGCTCCTCCTTTCCCAAATTAGAAATCGTAAGGTATCTAGAGCAATTTCGTAATTTGGTGGAGTGAAATAATCTCTGCACACTAGTGAAGTTTCTTAATTCCAGGCTCAGTTCCTCTAATTTTGGTAATGATTCCAGCTTCTCTATTAATGATATCTCTTCTTCTTGTAAAGGTCTGTTATCACCTCCACAAAATCTAAACACCTTTAATTGTTCAAGACTCTCTATCACTTCCAGAGGAATGTTTTTAACTTTAAGGCGAATCATACCATCCAAAAGAAATACCCTCAAGTTTTTCAACTTCTTCAATGCAATAGGCAACTCTACTACTCCTGATTCTGAGAGGTTAAGGAATTCCAAGTTGATTAACTCGCCTATTTCTGAGGACAGATTAATAAAACGATTCCTTGATAAATCCAACACTCTCAGCTTTTTTATGGATTGGAAATTTAATGATAAAGCAGGAGCATCCTCATGCCTTCCTAAATTTAAACAAAGGGTGATGAGATTAGGACAAGTTGGTATCTTCCAGCTTTCTTCCAGCAACTTGGTATCCCCAGTTATTATTGAAATCCTCTCTACAACATTCAATCTTTTAGAATCCATTTCCGACATGGAAAATGCTTCCCCTTGAACTACAATTTTGTCTTTGTTTTCATCTTCATCTCGACCTAACCATAGTGCCATATCTCTAATCACATCATGCATCTTAAATACCCTACTGTACAAACCAGTCACAATCTTAAATTCAGTACCAATACCCTCCTCTAATAGGCATGAAAGTATTAACTTTTCAATAATAGTTTTCCCCTGGTTGTACATATCATATATGCTTTTACCATCTTTATCGAGAAATCCCTCACTGATCCATCGATCAATAAGATCAGCACCATCTAATTCAAAATCTTCTGGATATAGTGCGCAGTACAAGAAGCAGCTTTTATGTGCCTTATCTGGAAGTTTGTCGTAGCTAAACTTGAGGATTCGAAAAACTTCTACAAAATCTGCGGCTCTCCTCAAATTATTTCTCGCATCTATCCAAGCTTCATAACTTTCAACACCAGCCATGGCACTTCCCACAGTGATTAATGCTAGCGGCAATCCTCCGCATTCTTTAGCCATTTCATGTGCTAGCTTTGGGATCTCTGTGTGACAATTTAATGTCTCATTGCCTACTTTGTTACAAAACAATTCAAATGCTTTTTCATCAGATAGACATTTCACTTCGAATTTCTTTTGAGCTTTCATTTTAGCACATACATCCTTGATGCGTGTTGTGAACACTACTTTTGATATGTTGTTACATTCTTTCGGGACAGGAACTCCTATTTCTTCTAGTTCTACCTTTCGCCACAAATCATCTAACATCAACACAAACTTCTTTTCTTGCAACAGTTCATGAATCTTCGCTACTTTTTGGTCTTGGCTACTTCTATTCCAAAAACTATCATTGATCCCTAACCTATTGCTGATGTAAGTCATGATTTTATTGATATCACAATCTTTAGAAACCACTGCCCACAACACTATATCAAAACTATGCTCCATCTTTCCAAATTCACTGTGAATTCTCTTCATAAGGGTGGTTTTTCCGACGCCACCCATTCCATATAAACCAATTATTCCCACATTATTATCTTCAAGACTTTTCCATACTTTGTTGAACATCATGTCCAAGCCTATAGTCTCACCACAAGGCATCTCAGCAACAGGTTTAGGTGGTTGCTCAATAGCAAACTGCGTCTTATCAGCTTTAGAAAGCAAGGCATTCACCTCATTGAGACTCTCAACAATTCTCTTTCCCACCTTGTAGCTTGACACACAGTTCTTTGGGCAGTAACCATTTAGACATCGGTTACTTTGAACTTCTTGAAAATTTGGAATATCCTTCATCATTTTCTGTTAGAAACACAAAGCCATAAACCTATGAGATATATATGTAGGACATCTATAAAGAATTTTATTTTTTCAAAACATGAAAAAAAGCTAAAACATTAAAATATAAGAAAACGGATGTTTCAAAAATCAAAACTCTGTTTTTTGTAGTTTGTACAAAAGGCTCTGGTTAATAAAATCGAATAAATTTTAAAGTTTGGTTTTTTAAGCAAAATTTTAATGTTTTTATGAGGGATAATTTGAAAAACTCTAGCTTAGTTTAAGGAAAAGTTGTGAAATTTTCGGTTATGTTTTATTAGCATTCGTTGGGAAAGCTAAATATTTTCTAGAAATAAGTTCGATAAATATCTTTGGACCTTGAAGGCTTTGTTGAGAGGCTTTGAGATGACATCGGTTCGAAGGTTAATTTTTGATAAGGTTGTTTGATGGTGGTTGATGTGCCAAGTGAGTTTATAGAGATAGAGATGGCTTGTGATTTTTTCAATTTCGTATAAGTATTTGGGCATACCTGTTTGAAGAGTTGTCGTTGTTGTTGTTACTACTACGTAAAAGTACTTTTCAAAATGGCAGTAATGCAAGAGTTAGTCATATACATAGTGCCTTTTTGCTTCACCATAAAAATAACTTTTGAAATTTGTTGTTGACACATTTGATTAAGAAGGAAACTGTAATACTTAGTTTTTGAAATGTCGGTAGTTTTTGCTTTTGAAACTTCCCAAATTCTCTCCAAATTCCATCCTCACATTATCACAAGTAAGTACCATTAATCATTGCAATCTTAATGTTAGTTTGTTTAGGTTAAGTTTTTTAATAAAATTGAGTAGTTTGAATGTGGTTAGGGTTTATGAATGAATTGACAATTTGATCATTGCATGTGTAGTTTATGTATTGATAAATGAATGTAGTTGTTTCCTATGTTGTTTAAATGATGTATAATAAAAATGTGGTTTTGAATGGTGTCAAATGAACACATTTTGAGTATGTTTGATACTTTGCACACAAAGTGTTTGATAAAATGTCTCAATGACAATTTTATTAATTATTTAGTTAGTTTAGGTTATGAAAATTATATTGAATGAGGTTTAGGTTATGATGGAAATGTTGCACACAAATTATATTGAAATGATGATTATATTGAATGGTTTTAGGTTTAGTTATGTTTATGTTTATTGAAATGTGAATGTTTATGTTTATGTTGAAATGATGATTATAATGATTATATTGAATGT
>Ga0228710_1008926_pt1 | contig 14164 bp, 8 predicted proteins | sample MedpolnodulmetaG_FD_177995 | JGI IMG/M metagenome (GOLD analysis project Ga0228710, IMG submission 177995) | Root nodule microbial communities from Medicago polymorpha collected in Santa Monica, California, United States - pink nodules | ecosystem: Host-associated > Plants > Roots > Nodule...
AAATTTTTATTTTTAGGAAAAAAGCTTGTTTATTTTTTAACTTTATCTCTTTTAGTCTCTATCGTGTCCTTCTTTATTTATTTATTCGTTTTTTATTTTAGTTTGTCCAATAATATTCAAGTTACAGTCGTTTGTGCCAATCCAAACCCAGCCGTAAGGTTCATCTGCATTAAACCAGGAACAGAAACACATTCTATCCCAATTCATTCCCATCCAAACCAGAATATCTGCTCTTTTAACAAACCCTAAGGCCAAGTCTGCTATTATAAATACCTGCAAGAAACAACCAGAAAAAAGGACGATCCAACCATAGGCACACACAAAGGGGACCGAAATTTGCACAACTGAAAACCTGCGCACAACACAATTCGAAACACACAGAACCAACGTGTAATTTTCACAACCCATTTCACAAACTGTCCAACACCAGTACCAGACAGCCAAAAACATCACAAACGGTCTCACTATCATACCAGGACATCCCAAGGTCATACGAATCCAACCCAGGAGCGAAGGTCTCATTATTATTGTTACCTATAATAATGGTTCCATGAATAGTTAAAATTCTATAAATAAGATGAGTAGTAATTGTTAAAAATTTCAAGTGCAAAGTAAAAGAACAAATCTGAGAGAAAAATAAAATAAAAGACTCCATGAATGTTCAAAAGGAAGAAAGAGTAGACTCATTGGAACGATTCATGAGAGGTGAGGAGGGAGAAATAGTTGAAGACTCGTTTGACAAGATAGAAGAACAATATTAAAAAATTTGACAATTGTTTGTTGAGAGAGAGTAAAAAAAATAGGAATTTGTTGGTGAAAAAGATAGTAACTAACAAATGTTTTTTATGAGAGAAAAATAATATATTAAATTTATTGAAAAGAGAAAGTGTGTGCAAAAAAGTAGAAATATATTGGTGGATTAAAATTAGGTATAATAGGAAGAAAAGTGCAAAAATACACTTCGCTATTTTGGTGTTAATATTCTAAAACGACATGTCCTTAAAAAAAAAATCTAAAACGACACTTATAAAGGAACATATGGAGTATACCACTTTCTCTTTCACTATTTTAATTTCCATCGCTATTTATTATTTATTTTCTTCATATTTTAACTCCCACCAAAGAATTTCCAACAATACTACCTTTGTCCCTAATTATAGAACTTTTTTGAATTTTTTTCCTTTTTATAAAACTCTTTTAATATTTTCAACTGCATTAATTACTTTTTTTTTTTTGGGTAGTGCATTAATTACTTATCTACCAACAAACCCCGATTTTCCTTAAACTTAAAAAAGATTTATTTTACATATATTTCTTCAACTAATAATAAATAACGTAGAAAACATAAAATTACCCTCTCTTAAAGGATAATTTTTTAAAAAGGAATAGTAAGTACAAATAAATTTAATACTATTACCAATTTTCTTAATTATTGTAATTTAACCGTATAGATCCTATATTCAACAAAGGAGGTGGAAACACATATCATCTTTGCGCATAATTAGTGTAGACTCAGAAAACTTGATTTCAATTATCCTTTTGCGTCGGTAAATACTAAAAAAAGTACAAGACAAATTAAATATTTGTTATTGATTAAGGAAAACAATTCTCCGGTCTATATTATAAGTTAAAGACAAATCTCATGTCTATATTATAAGAGAAGTTGATTTTTTTTTTTTTTTAGATTTATTCAATAAATGACATATAAGAGACAAAACTTCTCTAGTCTATTCCTTTCCAAAAAAAAAAAGAACTTCTATAGTCTATTGATACTTGCGGATTTAAGCTCATAAACTTTGTAACGGAGACGATTCAAATATGTTAACAAATTTTCTCATATAATATAACGAAGGGTTTTGCTATAAAACACTTTTTATGAAGGTGTCTTTTAGCAAGTTATTCTATGAGCATTTGTTAAAAGAGACCAATTAATTTTTATGAAGGTGTCTTTTAGCAAAGTTGTAACTAAAAAGTGGAAATCTCACCTTGAGGTGTGGATTGCTAAAAGACACTGTCATGGGTGGCTTCTAGCAAAACCCTATAACGAAATACCAATAAGTTTTCAAAATTTTATTATATCGTTTTACATATTAATTACAAATCAATGGGATATAAAAATTTGTGTATTCGAGTATTTGCACATAAAATCCGCAATGGTCACAATATAAATATTTTAATAATTTTTTTATATGACATAAATAAACATTTTAAATAAATACTCCATTAATGTTGATATTTTTTAAATACTTACGAGATTTTAAAATTTTTAAAATTTTATTATATAAGGATATTAAATTTAAAGACAGGTTGCAAATATTTAACATATTTTTTATATACAATAAATATTTTATAGAAATTCTACATTATTATTGATATTTAAAAGAGTTTTTTTTTAGGCTTACTTATACTTAACTATAGAGGAGGAATTAAAAATAAGCCTACTTAAAGAAATGATATTTGTACAACAATTTGCAACAATTTTTTGACAATTTTCTCTCTCATACTCACATCATGTTTTTATTCCCTCTCTTCCTTTTTCTCTCTCTATTATTTTTGATCAATAGAAACAAAGGAAATAAAAGTTGTCTTAAAAATTATCACCAATAGTTATTCATATATATTACTCTAAAAAAAATGTCAAACAAATTAAAGCATTTTGGTATTAGCTTGAGTGGACTTAAAGTGATTGGTTTAGCGTAATCTAGTTGTGTAACTATTACTCAAAAGGACGAACCCTAGCTGCATAACATAGCTGAGATCCTTAAGATTATAGACCTGCGGAAAGATCTACCAGAGATGCGGTGTTTATATTGTATCCAACATCCAATTCAATGTGCCAGTGCCTATCGAAAAGAGAAAAGTTTATGTTTTTATCTTCTTTTTTTTTCTTCTAGTTAAAATAATTTTAACTGGACTTGTATAATTAATGAAATTACTACTCTTTCAGTTTTTTTTAATGAAATTACTACTCTTTCTGTTACGTACCATGAATAATGAATTCATGGTTAAAAATCTTACATGCATGCAGTTATTGACTCAAAAAAAACTAAAAATAAATAGTTTATGTTCTTTTATAAATAAAAAATTCACTAATTAATATACTTTTATTTATGTAGTAATAAAATCTTACATGCAGCATGCTGTTATTGACTGGGCACTGGGTCTGCACCCCTCAATATTTGGGTCCAAATTAAAGAAAGTAATCTGTGTTGATTGGACGTTAACCTTGCAACAGAACGGCTGAACACCGTTTTAATGCTACTTTGCTTTGTCATTTCAATTCAAACCATTTATGATTTAACAGTACAGGTTCAGGTTGTAAGTAAATCCTGCAATATTGCACAACTAGCTTGTCTAAGAATTCTGATCAGGTGCTAACCAGTTATTGTAACAATGATTATCAATTCCATTGAAAAAAATACTATATGTTTAGTAAATGTTAAAGTATCACATTCAATACTACTGGTATTGAATTTTTTCAGATTAAGCGTAAGTGGTTACATCGACCATAAATTGTTCAACCAGTCCATAAGACTATTATAATATAAAAGAAATAATCCATATTTTTAATGGCTTAATATTTTGAATGAAATTTGATGTCTATCTCTTATGATCTTTAGAGTATTGGTTTTTTGTTGCTCCCGACACTCCTCAGACACCACCAACAAGTGGTAAAGCTCTAGATCGGTTTGGTGGAGAGCCAGAGTGGATCTTAGTATTTTGATCAAATATAGGATGTAGTGTCTCCTTCTCATGTGAGCATTGATCCGTTGTTGTTCTTGACATTCCCTAAGAATCCTCAATAATGAGTATATATATGAAAACAGTTCTCCCCTTTCAATAAAATTTGAATAACACTCAACCCAAATTTTAAGATATTATTAAAATCATCCAAAATCTATAAAATTTTATACTAAAAAGGTAGCGTGTGAATCACTAAAATTACAATGAAGTCAAAACATGAGAATTCTCACTTTATAAATCAATTTTGTAATCGTTGAGTAAACCTCAACATAAATTCTAATAAAAAATTGATACGAGATCGAAAAGGTTCATATGTATATTTTCAGTCGGGATTAATCAATCCAATGAATTTGAACACCATATATGCAAAATCTAATTAAGTAAACTCCTTGAACGTCATAGCCCCCATTAGGAGGTGTGGAAATCTCATATATAGATCTTGACAGCAGAATAATAACTTTGCTAGGTAGTAGAATCATCATCACATATCTTTATAAATTTTATTTATGTACCCTGGCAGAGAGACAAAGTTTGATAATCTGTACGTAAGAGATGGACTTAATTTCCAAAATTAACTGAAGTGACCCCTTTTTCAATCGAGAAGCCATCACCAACATAATTATGGTTTCATGTTTTTGTGTTTTTTAAATCACGGTACTAGCATAGAAAATTTCTAAAATTAGTCCCCGTGCACATAGCTCAGTTAGCAGGGACGTGCATCATTATATGGAGGGGTTGGGGTTCGAACTTCAAATACCCTACTTATTAACCTTAAAAAAGGTGAATTCTAACCACCAGAGTACCTGATAAAAAAAAACTGAAATTAGGATTTTTTTTATTTATTTTTTTTACTTTTAACATGAGTTTGTAGTGGATCAATTTCATTTCTTATAATGATCCAACTGTAGGATCATTTCTTTTATTGTAATTTTTTTAAAATCTGTTTTGATGACAATGGGAGTTTATGTCTAACCTATTGAAAATTATATTAAACTATATATTACTTTTTTTTTTTTCTTTTCAAGACAACTGTCATAAAATGAATTTGAACCATACACCACTAATTTTTTTTTTGCACCCCCATTGTTTTGTATTTTCTATTATTTTCGTTTTAACATATTTAAGGTTTCAAAAGGGTTTCCAATATGCACCCATTTGCTTAAAAAAAACATAAAAACTTCTTTTGTACTATTGATTTTGGTGGGTTTGTGGTTCGATATGGACAAATTTAAGGTTAAAAATCATTTGATTCATTCATTTGTTGTAATTGTTTTACTACAACGATTTTTTTTTATCACCTTGTGAATAACATAAAAGGAAAACCAATTCAAAATACTGAATATGTGTTTTGAAATGTTTCTGCCATGTTTTTGCATAAATTTCATTTGCAACACGTATGCCAATTCTTTCTGTTTTTTTGGGAGTTTATTTACACCAAAAAAAAAAGAAAAAAAATACCATAATGGTTTAGCAAATTACATAGATTAGGAATAACATTGGTGACTGCAAAAGTAGTAGTACTATTGGTCCATTGGAGCATGAAGACTTTAGACTAATCATCCATAGCATCAATTAATATCACTATGCTCTTTTGGTCAAAAGAGTAACATAAACAAATACCAATAAAATAAAAACTGACCAAATGTTTCATTTCACAATTCTACCACCCACCAAAATGATACACAAAAAAAGATCATTCTTCCAAAGCAGAAAGTAACACAAAATGATAGAATGAAATGAAGAAAAAAAAATTAACAAGTCTAAGTCAAAATCAAAATTATATACACACGGAAAATAAGTCAGTGAAACTAATTAACACCTTGTCACACCCTCTATGATATTATCTATCATATATATTATCTGAAAAGCAAATAAAAAGGAAAATTTTCCATGTGATGATATAAGGTCATATATAGTCTCAGATTCGATTCTCCCGATGACAATTTAAGTGGACTAATTTAACTTTATAAGGTCAGGAAGGAATCTGATGGGCTTGGGCCTGATGTTGTTGGGCTTGAGCATTAGAGAATGGCAATATTCTTGACTTGTTGGTGTTGGTTTGGTTGTTGCAAGGGTTTGTAGCCACACGTTCACAAGAAGGACACATAGTGAGAGTGGTAGCTGGAAGTTGCATGTAGAATGGTTGAGTAGTTTTCAAAGCTCTAAGCTCTTGAAGTTCTTTTTGTAATCTTCTATTCTCTTCTGTTAGTGTCTCACAACATCTCTTCAAATACTCACAATCCACTTCTGTTTGCTTTAACTTTGTCCTACAAAATCATACATTCCAAAACAAAACTTTAATAAAAAATATTAAAAAAAGACTTGAATAGATAAGTAAATTGTGTCACCATCAGCTTAACTCAGTTAGCAGGAACATGCATTGTTATATGCAGGGCCGATGTTCGAACCCGGAACAGCCACTAGGTTACTTAAAAAAAATAAAAGTAAATAGTACCTACAAATATCAAAAGAAATCTCGTATTACATTTTTTTTATCTTATGGTTTTGATTTAGTTCAAACAAAATTTATTCATATTAGAATACTATTTGATTTTAATTCTTCCAGATAAACTCAAATAAAATATTAGAAAAATTTATTTCTATCTGAACAGACAAAATGTCATATATTTATGAGGACTAAAATAAAATAATATTTGCAATGATTAAAAGCATAAAAAAAAGAATGATATTTTTTAGGGTATGATAAGGCATTTAAACCTAAAAAATTAACACAAAAATATTGAAGGATAAGACTCACCTTGCTCTTCTATTTTGAAACCAAACTTCAACTTGACGAGGACTAAGATTCAACTGTTTAGCCAGTGCAAGTTTTTGCTTCTGCAAACAAATAAATAAACATGATTAATTAACAAATAAACCTTAATTAATAGAAGAAGAAACAAGTAAATAAACAAAAATAAGAAATTTACAGGATTAAGAGTGGTGTGTTCTTTGAAACTTTCTTCAAGAAAAGCAGATTGATCTTTTGAAAGTCTTAGTTTCTTCCTAGTTGACCCATTTTCATCATCATCACTCCCTCTTTCAGCTTCACCTTCATTTTCTCTCTTGTTTCTTCCTCCATAATCAGCATTGTTATTCCTCATACTGAAATCCATTCCAAATGGTGACACAGAACTGCTGGGGGATGACAATGAGGTCCCGTCGTCAACGTCTTCGGTCGTCGCCGCCGGGAAACGGTTCACGTCTAGCTCCCTCACCGGTCCACCTGATGTTAACAAAAACAAAAAATGATTGAGTATATACAAGTATATTTAGTTTAAATATATTTTCATGCGAAACTGCAGAGACTAATATCTCGAAGTAACTAATTAACCTTTCATAACAAATATTTTTCAATATGCATTAGTTAAGAATATGTAGAACCTTGTACCAAATCTTGGGTGCAAATTCAAACCCACAATTTTCAAGCACTTTAAAACAAAAAAGATAAAATTAAATCTATAGAAACAAAATAAAATTAAACAAATTTATCTATTAAACTTGAAAAGTTGTGAGTTTTATAGGAAGGAAAAAATATATTTAACCATTTAGAGGAAAGAAAAAGATGTATAGTAAATAGAAAATTACATGGTTGAGTGAGCCAAGGAATGGGAAGGTGAGAAGAAGGGTGAGGAGATCTAAGAACAGGAGTGAAAGGAAGAAGGTCTAGTTGAATAGGTGGATCTGAAGAACCTCTTTTTTCCTCAGAAGCTTTTCCTTGTGTTGAGAAGAAACTTGGTAATGGATCTTTGTTGGGTTTGTCTAGAAAAGAGAAAGGTAATTTTGGTGTGTCACCTAAGCTCAAACCAAGTTCCATTTTGTTGTTACAAAGCACAATGTTTGTGATATATGAAGTTGTTGGTAGAATTCAAGTAATAACACTAGAGTTTTGAATAAGAAAACAATGAGAGTGCAAATTGAAATGAAGTTATGAAACTCTTTACAAGAAAAAGAAGAAGGGAATAATAGGTTTTTATTTGTGATGTTTGAAAAAGGGGTTTTGGTTTGTAGGATAGGAGGAGTAAAGATTGACCGACAAACACAGGTTGACAAAGGCACGTGAATCAATTTAATACTAGTATGAGTATATAATAATTATTACAACCATTCTCTCAGTTCTCACACCTTTTTCCCCATCCACCACCTCCTAAAGAAGGGAATAAAAATATCCACGAGGGAGACCCCCTCCTTATTTATGTACTACGAGTATTGTCTTTAAAAATTCATATATACTCTTATTTAAGTGTATATGTATATTTTTTTTATAAGCAAATAAATATATGTATATCCTTAAAAAAGAATGTATATGAATTTTTAAGAATTTTCAATTTAAGAGAGTATTTTTTTTATTAAAGATAATATCTTTAAAAAATAACTATATTTATGAGTAATTAGAAATGATGGAGTATATTGCACAAAAAAAAAGTATATACAAATATTGCGACATTTAAGTCAGTATAAGTGCAAAAAGAGAGAGGTATAAAAAATCTAGAAATTGTTTATGGTACTGTTTTTTTCTTCATCATAATTCGGGTTTCGATTATTTAGCTCTTTCAATTTTTCTTTTTTAAAGGAACACTCTTTTATACGGTAGCACTTAGGTGTCATTGGTACCTTTGTGCATATCTCTATCTGAACAACTCATTCTCTCATTTAAATTTATTTTAATCATTCTTTTATCATTCTTTCTCATCTAAAATAAACTATGTTACTAATGACACCAAAAAACTATGGCACCCAAGTATTTCCCCTTTTATACAGGGGTTAGGAAAAATAGTATTTTGAAGGGACACTCTTGACCTTTCTCCTTATGTTAGCTCTTTTATTTAAAACAAAAGTAACTAAAACTATTTTGTTTAACAAAATCTATAAATGACATATAACAAATGTCATTTATAGAGCTAAAACCTTGTTCAAAAAACATTAGTAACTAAAACTAGTTTGTTTTTTTTAAGGAACTAAAACTATTTTTTTGTTGTTTAACAAAATATATAAATGACATATAACAATTCTTCATATAAATTAGGCGTGCGGTATCAAATTCTTAAGAAAAAATCAAATGGCTATCTAGTGCTATGGAATTTTTCTCTTTTCAATAAAAAATAATAGAATTGTTTTAAAACAAAAACTAATAGAATTTTTCTCTTTGAATTTTTTTTCTATCAATTTGACGAGGTAGATATTTGAAGAATGATAATGAAGAAAAATAATCATACGGGTCAGAAAAGATCGGCTGGAGATTCTAGATTTATTTTCATAGTACGGTCTTTTGGGTAAGATACGATTATAGGTCTATTTCCATTTTAAATTTCATGGGTTGGTACAGCTGATGTGGATCATAATAAGAGTATACTAGAACCTAATTTTAAAAATTGTTTAAGAGAAAAGTAGTACGAAGAAAATCGGTGTATAGAAGAAATTCCATTCGGGTGTAAAGCTATTCATGGTGACACATTCAAGAAAAGTGGTGGTATTAATAATTAAAATTAATGTTTTGTCTAACATGGATCAGTAAATTGATCTTGTATATGGACAAATTTATTTTCTAATATTTGAGCATATGTTATATCATTGACATTTTCAAGAGTGTTGAGAGCCATATACAAACCAATGTTGCATGATTACAATAGACATATGATTCTTAAGAAGATATTAAGAAGATACTACATATGTATTTTAAACCTTAAAACGTTAGATATATAAATCGTTTCTTTGAGTATTTTATTATTTATTCACTTATAATAAATAGTAAAACATAACTTCTTGCACAATCTAACACACATAAATTATCTCATATTCTCATTTGATATAGAGAAGAGATGTCACATATGTATTTCTATCTCATTTGATTTAGAGAAGAAATAACGCATATGTATTTCAAACCTTAAAATATTAGGTATATAAATTATCTTTTTAAATATTTGATCTTTTTAAATATTTGATTTAATGATGAGACTTTTTTTTGGTCTTAGATGAAGTGGTAATCCACTTAAAATAAACTCACACACAACTGTGAGGTCCCGGGTTCGAACTCGGGTCACAACGTCCGACATTGTAATTTCGGCATTTGTCAGTTGAGGTAGGACTTGTAGACTGATTTAATGATGAGACTTATTAATTTAACAGTGGAAACAAGTTTTTGTATGGTGCAAAATCTAACTCATTTAAACACAATATAATTGAACTCAAATTAGTATAGTCAATTTTGAATACAATCTAATTAAACAAAAACGGTTGCTCTCCAATCGAATAAATGCTTATGCAATTTGTTGCTCACCAAACAAGACACAAAATAATTAAGAGGTTGCACCAAACAAAACAGGGTCCAATAACATCATGATGACAAGGAGAAGAAAATGATATATCATCCTATAAGATATGTCTGGGATTATTAACCTGCTCCTATTGTCTTATTGATTAGCAAGTATATATGTTGTTTTTATCATCAATCGTCGCCATCATACTCATTCTTATTCTCATTATGCATGACAATATGATAAGAATGATTATTTGTCTTTGGGTACCAATTTGAAGAAGAATCATGTGGGATTGTGGGATATAGTATTTATTAAGGCATGATAAAAACAGTTGAACAGTCCTGTTTCAATGTTTTCTTTCAGTTTTTTGTTTTTTGCTAGTATCAAAAGTTATTAATTTAGGGAAAATGGTTTTGTGCAGTTTCCAAGTTGAACAAAAAAACAAATAGGTTATATAAATGTCTGACCAGTTGAAGTGAAATGACTCTGGTAGCTTCCAGCTGGAGATTTTAAGCTACAAAACAAAGATACTAACTAGCTAGTATGTATTTTTCGTTAGGACAAGATTGTTAATTAAAAAATTACTTAACGAATTTCATTATTATTTTTTAATAATAATGTAAATAACTCCTTATATATTAATACAAATCATGATAATAAAACATTAAAAACCTAATAATTGCTTTTAAGAAAATTGTATACTTGGGAGTTTCACATTTGAATATCCATTAACAAATTTAAAGTTGTAACTTGTGAAAATCTAGTACTTTTTTTTAGAGGAAAATATAGAAGTACTTGATTTAACGAAATGGTCACAATAGTCACCACACATCATGTATATCTTAAGAGCTCCAACAAATTTAAATCATTAAAAATATTTTACTATTGTATCCAACGATATTTTTATAAGTAAAAAGATTTTATTGCTTTGATTAAAGGGATGCTCAAGCCCACAACGGACAATCAAATCAAATACATTAAAAACAAGAGAGTGGATTAGTCCACCAATTAGCAAAAAAAAATTATTATTTTTTCATTCTCTACAAATAAACCAAGACCAAGCTATGCGCTTAGCCCCATCAGTCACCTCCGCATTACTTGCACCTTCTAAATAAAAAGAAGGTATTGCGCTTCAACCAAATGCACTATATCATAGCTAACTAAATTAGATGAGACACTTTCCTACCAATCTTCCGTTTGCAAGCCTCTTTGAATTGTAAAAAAATTATCAACAAATTCATCTCCCACCCGGTTGCATTCAAATCATCCAAGTAAATATACGCTCTCATATCAATCTCGTCTTTGGACAACTTGCAAACAAATGACATGCTTCCGATGATGTATACATTTAGGATACTTATCTAGAGACGAAGAATTTATGACTTAAATATCACATTAAACATTTTTATAAATAAAATGTATGGTCTCTTAACATATTATTATTATTGTTTTGTTATTGTTGTTTGTAGTGTCAATTAGATCGACAAACCGACCACGTTTTACTATTCCGAGAAAAGTTTTATGCTTTTAATCTAGCTTTGCAATTGTTTAAGTAAGCAAATAAATCATGGTTTATAAAAAGGGGAAGCTAAGGTTTCTTGTGTACTCTTTTGGAGCAATATTATAAGTGTTTCATAATGAACATGAAAAACTATTGAATGGTAGTTTTGTTTAGTGTTTTATGTATGTATGTATGTATGTATATATAAAAAAAGATTGGTATCCAATGACATAGAGTCCATAAAATGAGGGTCATGTGGGGTATCCCCAATCAAATTGAATATTATAGGTCCGGTCCATCTTTTTACCCTTTTGTTTATTTGAATTTGATGAAATTGAAATATGAGGAAGAACACAAGTTTAGAAGAAAAATATTGTGGTCCCTTGCGCGTGTTAGCTTTTAGAATGAAGAAAATATTGTATTTAAAAATAGGGCACACAGAGGAAATAAGGAGGGTCAGATATGTCATGCTTTTGGGATCATTGCAATAATTGAAGTCATGCAGGCTTTAATGATAAGCTGCAGAGAAAGATGTGTGAATTATTGGGTGGGACCCTTTTGCTTTCAGAAAACGAACCTTTGCCAAAAAGTGACCATCATGTAATAATTGTTGATGAAAATGGAATGGAATGTTAAAAAAGATAACATACCCCACCTAACCGTGAAGAATGGGTATATTGAACATCTTCTACTATCTCTTCTCTTACCCTCCCAATTTCCACAATCACAAGTTTTCATTTCTCAATCATGCACGAGATTCGCGAATTAGACTAGACAAACAACAAAGGGTTGAATATTAGTACTACTTCAATATATGTCAAATCCAATTATTGTTAGACCGAGTCGTCTCAAAACAATTTAGCTATTCCATCATTTTACACATCGGTAAAGGTTAATTTGTGCCTTCAAAGACACATGTTAAAAAATTTATTATAGAAATATACGTATTAAAAGTCGTGTATTCAACTTTTTAAAAGTTGAAATACTATGTTTTCCAATGTAAAATTGTTCTTTTTAGATTCCTTAATATGTGCCATTAGGGCACAAGTTAACATGATCCTTTTCAAATTGATCAAATTGATTCATGTCTTTGTACCAAATTCTCAATTTGGTTATGACTCTATTAATAAGTTAAAATGATCACAATCTTTGTCAAACTTTTCTCAGATTGGTCCCCAACTCTATTAGTTTTTTTTGTATTTTAAGTCATTAACGTACCAAATAAGATCCAAAACATATTATGTCATTAACCACTAAATAATATCTAAAACATTGAATCATTAACACTCAAAATACAAAACAATTAATAGAGTCAGAGACCAATTTGAGCAACGTTTGACAAAGACAGAAACCATTTTGAATTATTAATAGAGTCATAGACCAATTTGAGAATTTGGTACAAAGATAAAGACCAGTTTGATAGTTTACTCTAAGAAAAATGTATATAAAAAAAAAATTGATTTTCAATACTCTTATCCTATAAATGATACATAAAATATATTCATCTAATTTATTCTTATTTATTTGTTACATGTGTTATTTCTTTTTATTGAAAATTGAAGATATTTTTGAAAAGAAAAAAATCAATTCAAAAGAGCTGAAAGAGATTATTTTCTTTATATATATAGTACAGATAAAATGAAAGATACTGCACCGAGTGATGGAATTAATATTAATTAGAGTGTATAATTGAAAAAATAATAAATATAGCATTTCCTTCAACAACAAAAAATATAGCATTAAAAGTAAAATAAATCATTTATTTTGAGACAATTTTTTTTTTTACAAACAAAACACTAACCGTGGAACCGAAAGAGTAATGTGCGATTTTATTTTTTTTTGACCAAGTAATGTGTCGACTTATTCTCTAAGGATAAGTGTTATTGGACTCTATGTAAGTGGAACAAAAGGTAAAATTTTATATCGAAAAAAAAAACTTTTTTTTGAGCAATTGAATGTGCCAATATTCCTTTTTTCTTACCCTAAATTGTTTGCACCAACGCTTTATCTCCATTCACCTTTGATCGTTGGGATCATTACACCACAATCATTTAATTGTGTTGACCATTTTAAAAACTTTGTTGTTTGAGATAGGTTTAGTTAAAAAACTTAGCCAATTTTCAAATTTATTTTAATGAAAAATGTTAAAGAGTGTCCTAAGGATATTGGTTAAAAGGACAAACTTAAAATTTTTGTATTGAGAAATGGTAAAAAATTATAGATTTGTTATGAAACTAAAGAAATTGGAACATAAATAAAGTAGAGAGAAGTAGAGAATGATAAAGAAAGAGAAGAGAGATGATTCTATTATTCTCCTGTAGTCTCCAATTAGGTTACATATGAGCTCTATTTATAGAGAAATACAATGACTTGGTGGGCAAGTATAATATAGCCCAATAAGCAAACAATATGACCCAATAACCATAGTTTTAAAACTCGGCTCGGCCATTGACTCGGCAGGGGTACTGGGTTGATGGGTCAATGGTCGAACCATTGGGTCATCGGTTGAACCGCATGACGGAATCGGATCAACTCGGATGACTCGGTAAGATAACTCGGTCTTGAGATTAAATTTATATAGATATTTAAGCGGATTAAATCTGATTTAATTGGTGACTGAATCACTTTAAAAACTATAAACCTACCAATTGTCAACTCATCA
>Ga0228710_1008927_pt1 | contig 14162 bp, 7 predicted proteins | sample MedpolnodulmetaG_FD_177995 | JGI IMG/M metagenome (GOLD analysis project Ga0228710, IMG submission 177995) | Root nodule microbial communities from Medicago polymorpha collected in Santa Monica, California, United States - pink nodules | ecosystem: Host-associated > Plants > Roots > Nodule...
GAAATATAATAATTTGCAATTGAAGTAAAATAACTCAAAAAGGAAATAATATTTAAATAAAACTAAATCAAATCTAAATAGAATAAACTCAAATAACATATTAAAAATACTAATTTATCGACTCATCGTGCATCACATCAAGATTGTGATGCAATACATTATATTGCCAATAAGGCAAAGTGAAGAAAATGCTCTTCTTTTTCCAAGGTTGTGCCCCATCCTCTAGACCTTCTTCTAAACATTCATCTATTTGACTTAAAATAGCATCCCTGTGAAGTCTTTTAGGAGGTTTCCTTAACTCCCGAGTTCCATCAAAATCCTCACCATTCAGCCTCCACTTATGTTTAGGAGCTAACCAACGACGATGGCACATGTAGAAAAATTTTCCACCGTGCTTTAACCATCGTGAGGTAGTTTCAATACCACAACATGGACATGCATATTGACCTTTAGTGTTCCATCCAGAAAGGTTAGCATATGCTGGAAAGTCATTGATTGTCCACATTATAGCAGCACGAAGTTGAAATGTCTCTCTCTTGTAAGCATCAAATGTTTCAATTCCATTATCCCATAAATCTTGCAACTCTTGTACTAATGGTTGTAGATAAACATCAACGTTATTTCCAGGACCTTTTGGACCGGGAATTAGTAGTGATAACATGAAGAACGATTGTTTCATGCACATCCAAGGAGGAAGGTTATAAGGAAATAGAATGACAGGCCAAGTGCTATGATTAATACTCATAGTCTTGAAAGGATTGAACCCATCAGAAGCCAGTCCTAATCGAACATTACGAGCATCTGACGAAAACGTTGGATATCGAGCGACAAACTCCTTCCAAGCAAGGGAATCAGCTGGATGCCTAAGAAAACTATCATTCAATCTACCCTCATGGTGCCATCTCATTGATTCAGCAACTTCGGAGGACATGAACAACCTTTGCAGCCTTGGTTTCAATGGAAACCATCGAAGGATCTTAGCTGGTAAGTTCTTTCGCTTATCAGAAGTTTCCATTCCATTAGCTTGTACATCTTCACTAGTTGTTTTCCACCTTGAAGTACCACACTTTGGACAAACTTGATCAATGACATATTCATCTCGATATAATATGCAATCATTAGGACAAGCATGGATCTTCTCATACCCCAAACCTAACCCTGAGATCATCTTCTTTGTTTCATAGTATGACTTCGGCAAAATGTTCCCTTCTGGTAAAGCATCTCTTAGTAAATCTAGCAACATAGAGAATGACTTGTCACTCCATCCATGGAGACACTTTAAATGATACAAATGTACCATAAATGATAGCTTGCTATATTTCTTACAGTTTGGATAAAGCATTTCTTCATTGTCCTTCACTAATTGGTAAAACTTACTACATTCTCCGACTTGTGGATTTCTTTCACCTTCGCCCAAAGTTGGCTCTTCCATCGAATGAACTCCAAAAATATCATTAATTAATCCATCCATGTTATGCTCCATTTCAACAAGTTCAACTGTTCGACTTGAAGTTGTAGGCTCCTCACCATGAAATACCCATTGCCTATAACCTCTAACAAATCCACGTCGTTGATCAATTAAGTGTTCACGAACACTTGTGCGAGACCCTTTGAGACAATTAGCACAATTTGTACAAGGGCACAATATTTTGTTGGATTTTGAATTTTGAAAAGCAAATTCAAGAAATTCATTAACCCCTTTAATATATTCTTTACTTTGTTTTGTCGGATCGTGCATCCACTCTCTATGGGCCATTTGATTCACACCTAGTGCTAAGCCTAAGATAACCAAACAAATAAATTACAAATGGTATAACATAAATAAATGACATATGAATTAAAAGTAATGTGGGGCTAAAAGAAATGTGGCACAACACTTGGCACCTTAAAACCTTTTAAGATGTGATTTAGTTTGAAACATTTTTTTTTTAACCAATTTGTCCACCAGGAATCTTTCGAAGTGTTATACTTATTCATTCCCTACAGTCACAACCACATCTTTTTTTTATCATATTTATTAAGCACCATTATCACAAGAAATGCTCAATGGGCACCAAGCTGACCCAATATAAACACAACAAACATGGGCGGGCTATAGCAGCTGCCACAGAACCAAAAGATACAACAACACACAACGAGAAAGGAAAAAACGACTAGTCTAAAAACAGAAAGAAAGAAAAAAACGCCAACACAAACAGCTGGACAGCAGCTATAACAGAAACAGGAAAACCACTAACAACACCCAAAAACATCTAATAAACATTAAACATAAAATTTAAGCGATAAACATGCATTCACGAATCAAATCATGCATTACTCAACTAATATAGGATATTAGAACAAAGAACAATATTTCTCCTAAAGTAATTCCTGTTATTTGTGAATGGCATGAAGTGACTGACCTCAAAAAGCTTTAATAATGAATATGGTACATTCAAGAGATAGAATTTGTGCTAGATATAGAGATATACTCATCAATAAACAAATTATGCTAAATTGAAGAATTTAATTTCATAGTTAGTTTTTTAAGTCATGGCCTAGATTCTTAGTTAGCATACAAAAAGTAAAAGGAAAATGATGGAATGAGTATGTATGAGTGTGAAAAAAATATTTCAGAAACCAGAATTATGCAAAGATGGTGTGACTTTGAACAACTAAACACAACATAGAAACAAATATTTAACAAAGACTTGTGTGAGTGGAGACTTATGGGCAAGTACTGAGTAGTAGCCAGCAAGCAATAGGTTGGAACAGGGGACATGAGCAGAGACCCATGGTTTTTTTTTAAACATCATATATATAACAAAACAGTAACAAAGATCCATGGTTTCTTTAATAAAAGTTCTTTCTTTTATTTTCTTGTTATTTTATTTATGTTCTTCTTCTTCTCTTCTATGTCTACGATGAACATGAGTGAGTAGACTCTTCTTGTCTTGGGATAGTTTGATGAGTCTAATGACCTAATCTTAATCAAACCAAGCCTCAAACCCTAATTTTATATAAATCTACTTTCTAATCTAATTTCACCGAAAGGAGAATTGATAGGCTTAAGAGAAACTTGTCTTTAGAAAGTAGGTCCAATAGAAAGTTTAGGTTTAGGGTTTGGTTTGTGAAGGGTATGTCACTAAGATGAACCAATAGTCCCAAGACACCTTTTTATTATTATTTTCAACCGTAAAAATCAAACCTTTTTCAACTGAAACTCTTCTTCTAATCACCAATAAGAGCTAATTAAATTAAACAACTCCCTGTTGGAACGATACTCTCTTTTCACTACTTCGGTAGAACCGTGCACTTGCGATTTTACTCATCAACTTTTTGGCGCCGTTGCCGGGGAGTTAACCAATTTAATTAACTTTTTAGTAGTGGTTACTATTTTTATTTTTCTTTTTCTTTTCTTCTTTCTTCTTTCTTCTTTTACCGTTAACTTCTTGGGAGGCACAAAATAATAACGATATGGCTGAAGAACTCACTCTTAAGGAGTATGAAATCCCTTCTACGAAAGAGCCACGTGCTATTATTGTGTACCAAACGGTTGAGGGTAACGATTTTGAAATAAAACCTGCACTACTTCACTTGGTGCAGCAAAACCAGTTTTCTGGATCACCCACTGAGGATCCAAACCTGCATATTTCAACTTTCTCTAGACTTAGTGTAACCTATAAAGCGAACCAAGAGACCGTAAGGCTGCAACTTTTTCCCTTTTCCTTAAAGGATAGAGCTAACACTTGGTTCCATTCTTTGGAAGTTGGTTCCATTACTTCATGGGATCAAATGAGGCGAGCATTCCTTGCCTGATTCTTTCCCCCTTCTAAAACTGCTCAACTAAGGGCGAAGCTCTATCAATTCACTCAAAAAGATGGGGAATCTCTTTATAATGCGTGGGAGCATTTCAAGGAAATGCTTAGATTTTGTCCCCGTCATGGTTTAGAGAAGTGGCTAATTATCCACACTTTTTATAATGGTCTAACATATATCACAAAAATAACTGTTGATGCAGCAGCATGTGGAGCTTTAATGAACAAGGATTTCGGAGCAACTTATGCCTTGATTGAAGACATGGCTCTAAACCTCTACCAGTGGACCGGTGAGAGAGCCATCATCGATTCTTCACCCTCTAAAGAAAAGGCAGGTATGAACGAAATCTCTTCCCTTGATCATCTATCTGTTAAGGAGGATGCGCTCTCTCAAAAGTTTGACAAGATAAATGTTAGGCCATACTAGCATTGAATGCAAACTATGTAGTGTTGCTGAAAGTATTGAGCAATTGAATTTTGTTTAGAATAACCAGGGGATGAGGTCTAACCAAAATTTTTATAAAACTCTTCAAAATCCCTTTGTTCAAAAAACAGCACTACCCGGTTATGCAAATAGCCAACGAGTCACTCAAAAGTCTAGCCTGAAACTTTTAATGGGAAATTATTTTTTAAATCAATCCGACCAGCTCCAAGAGCTTAAGGATCAAATTAGACTTTTGAAAGACTCTCTTGCTAAGCTTACGTCAAAGGTAGATTCCATCTCCTCCCACAACAAAATCTTAGAGACCCAAATCTCCCAAGTTGTCCAAAAAGTTAGCCAACCTAAAACTAAAAAAAAAGAATGGTGATACAGTTAGGAATGGTAGGCAACTAGAGGACCCCGTAGGAAAAGCCAAACCTAATGAGATTGAGAACGAGAATAGCGAACAACTAGGTGAGGAAATTAGGGTAGAAAGCAAAAAGCCGATTACGCCACTGCCTATTAAGCCAACAATTCCTTTTCCACAAAGGTTTGCTAAATCTAAGCTAGATGAGAAATTTAAGAAATTTATTGAAATGATGAATAAACTCTACATTGATGTGCCTTTCACCGAAATCCTGACTCAAATGCCTACCTATGTTAAATTTTTAAAAGTAATTCTTTCTGGAAAAAAGGAAGATTGAGGAGGATGAGACAGTTAACCTTACAGAAGAGTGTAGTGCCATCATTAAAAAAAAATTGCCACCCAAGCTTAAGGATCCAGGGAGCTTTTCCATACCTTGTGTGATAGGGTCCGAAGTAGTTAAGAAAGCAATGTATGACTTAGGAGATAGTGTCAGTTTAATGTCGTTATCCCTTTATGAGAGGACATGCATAGGGGAACTTAAGCCAACAAGAATGACCCTACAATTAGCAGATCATTCTGTTAAGTACCCAGCTGGAATTATAGAGGATGTCCCAGTCAAAGTAGGAGAGATTTACATCTCCGCTGATTTTGTTGTGATGGAAATGGAGGAAGACAACCAAGTATCGATTCTTTTGGGGATGCCCTTCCTTGCTACCGCGGGGACCATAATTGATGTTAAGGATGGTAAATTGGCATTTAATGTTGGTACAGAAACTGTTGAATTTGATCTTGCTAAACTAATGAAAAGTCCTTCCATTAAGGAGGACTCTTGTTGCATGATAGATATAATCGACTGTTGTGTGAAAGAATGCTCTTTAGCATCACATACACATGATGGTTTGGAGATATGGTTGGTAAACAATGCAGGTACAAGGCTAGAGGGAGACGCCCATGCCTATGAAGAGCTATTGGATGAAAATCCCCCCATAGAAGGCTTGGGTGTAGAAGAGTTGGTGGAGGAAGAACCAGTCCCTCTTCCAAAGGAAGCATCAAAAGTGGAGCTTAAACCGCTCCCACCAAATCTGAGGTATGAATTCTTGGGCCCTTACTCTACTTACCCTGTTATTGTAAATGCAAGCCTAAATGAGGGTGAAACTGAAAAATTGTTTAGTGTTCTCAAGAAATATCCTAAAGCTATAGGGTATACCATCGACGACATTAAAGGAATAAACCCCTCATTGTGCATGCATAGGATACTACTTGAAGAGGACTATAAACCTTCCATTGAACATCAAAGAAGATTAAATCCTAACATGAAAGAAGTTGTGAAAAAAGAAGTTTTAAAACTCCTAGATGCAGGTGTTATTTATCCAATTTTTGATTCCAAATGGGTTAGTCCATTTCAAGTAGTACCTAAAAAGGATGGTCTCACAATTATTAAAAATGATAAAAATGATTAATTGCCACTAGAACTGTCACGGGGTGGAGAATGTGTATTCACTATAGGAAGCTTAACAAAGCAACCCGTAAAGATCACTTTCCACTCCCTTTTATAGATCAGATGTTAGAAAGGTTAGCTAAGCATTCACATTTTTATTACTTGGATGGTTATTCTGGATTATTCCAAATACCCATTCACCCTAATGACCAAGAGAAAACAACTTTTACATGCCCTTTTGGAACTTTTGCCTATAGGAGGATGTCTTTTAGTCTTTGCAATGCTCCTGCTACTTTTCAAAGATGTATGATGTCTATTTTTTCTGATTTTGTTGAAAATATTATGGAAGTTTTTATGGATGACTTATCTGTGCATGGATCCAGTTTTGATAATTATTTGGCTAACCTAGAAAAAGTTTTGGAAAGATGTGAGCAGGTGAACTTAGTCTTGAATTGGGAAAAATGTCACTTCATGGTAAGGGAAGGAATTGTCCTAGGACACTTGGTCTCTAAACGGGGTATAGAGGTAGACAAAGCAAAAAAAGAAATTATTGAAAAAATGCTACCTCCCACCCCGGTCAAGGAAGTAAGAAGTTTCCTAGGTCATGCAGACTTCTACCACCGTTTCATTAAAGATTTTTCATCAATTACTAAACCACTAATAAGCATGCTCCTTAAGGATGAAGATTTTATCTTCGATGATCCGTGTTTAAAAGCATTTTGCAGGTTGAAGGAAGCTTTGGTCACTGCCCCAATCATACAACCACCGGATTGGGACTTGCCTTTTGAAATAATGTGTGATGCAAGTGACTATGCGGTTGGGGTGGTGTTGTTGAAGCAAAAATATTTTTGATGAATGTTTTAATGATAGCAAACCTCATGGAATAAATGATAAGTTTTATGAATGGTGATCTACTAATGTTTGCACTTGAGTTTTTGTTAAAAGAATAGGAATCACATAAGTGGATAAGCTAGAAGCCACCCACATTGATAAGTGCATTATAACTACTCAACAATGAAAGAATGAGTATATCATTAGTTGAAACAACAACATCATATCTCCATGAAGATTCATAGCTCAAGAATCATGATGGAAGAACTTACATCACAAGCTACACAAGAATGTGCTTGAAGTTATGTGACAAAACTCACATTAAGTTTTATGTTATATGATAAAAGGAAATATGCATACAAGCTAGGAAGATTCTCATAACCTCCTCATAATGTTCATATGAACAGAGATGAAAATGTTCATATGAATGGAGTTCATAATAATCATGAACATTAACCCTTAATAATGAGTCGATAATTAGTGTTTTTTTATATAATATTTGAGTTTATTTTATTTAGATTTAATATGTTTTTATTCCTTTTTAGAGCTATTTTACTTCAATTGTAAGTTATTTTATTTTAGGAACAAATAATTCAAAGATTGCGTTTTGGAGCAAAAGAAAGGTGATTTGGAGCTGATTCGTGCCTAAAACATGAAGATTCTGGATAATTTTATCAGGCATGGCCGTGCCCAGCAATGGTATGGCCGTGCCTGTAAGCTTCCAAGCAAGAATACAAGTCAAAAACACAGGCATGACCCGTGCCTCCAGTGGCATGGCCGTGCCAACCCTCCAGACAGGTTTGTGCTACTTTTGCTTCTTGTACAAGCTGCATTTTTTAGTTTATTTCTTACCAAAAGCCCAAGGTTTCTTGTGGAACATTCTATTGATGTATTTCTTGGGGCTTAAGTAGTTGTAGACTATAAATAAAGTAGCTAGCAATCACAATAAATCATCTTTTGTTCTTGGAATTCAATAGTGACAATTGTTTTCTTTAATAAAAGTTCTTTCTTTTATTTTCTTGTTATTTTATTTATGTTCTTCTTATTCTCTTCTATGTCTACAATGAACATGAGTGAGTAGACACTTCTTGTCTTGGGATTGTTGGATGAGTCTAATGACCTAATCCTAATCAAACCAAGCCTCGAACCCTAATTTTATATAAATCTACTTTCTAATCTAATTTCACCGGTTTTATAATGAATTAACAAATACCACACTCATAAAGCGACAACGGAGGGTTATGATGAGCAAAACCGCAAGTGTACGATTTTACAGAAGTAGTAAAAAGAGAGTATCGTTCCAACAGGGAGTTGTTCAATTCAATTAACTCTTTAGAGATGATTAGAACAAAGTTTGTTTGTAAAGATTAGGTTTTTAGAAGTTAAAAAGTATAATAATAAAAAGCGTCTTGGGATTATTAGTTCATCGTAATGACAAATCCTTCACAAACAAACCCTAAACCATAACTTTATATTCGACCTACTTTCTAAAGACAAGTTTTTCTTTAGCGTATCAAAGCCTCTCTCGAGGTGTAGTGAGTGTGTTCCTCTAGCAACCACGCCTATTCTCATGGTTGATTGCTATTAGAATCCTTGAAGAACGAAACTTTATATGTCTCAAGGTTTGCTAGACTATTCTCATGTTTCACAACCCTTGTCTAAATTCACTTGTTCCAATATCAAAGCTCCGCTTTCGCATTATGAATTGATATTTGAGATGATGAATTAACAAATACTAACCCTCTGCTTTCGCATTATGAGTTTGGCATTTGTTAATTCATTATAAAAACAACGAATTAGATTAGAAAATAGATTTATATAAAATTAGGGTTTATGGCTTGGTTTGATTAGGATTACGTTATTAGACTTATCCAACAATCGTATGACAAGAAAGGTCTACTCACTCATGATCATCGTAGCAACATAAGAGGAGGAGAAGAACATAAAATAAATAACAAGAAAGTAAAAGAAGAACTTTTATTAAAAAAGACAATTGTCACTATTGAATTCCAAGAACAAAAGATGATTTGTTGTGATAGCTAGCTACTCTATTTATAGTTTACAATGACTTAAGCTCTAAAAAATATAATACTAGAATGTTCCACAAGAAACCACGGGCTTTTAGGTCAGAAGTAAACTAATAGGTAGCTTGTCCATGAAGCAAAAGGAACAAAAGTGGGCTCTGAAGGTTGGCACGACCGTGCTGCTGGTGGCACGGGCCGTGCCAAGTCCCTGACTTGGGGAGTGACATATTTTTGTCCAATATTTCGTATTTTCATCCTGAATCAGCTCATAATCCTCTTTCTTTTGCTCCAAGACTAAATCTTTAGATATTTGTTCCTGAAATATAATAATTTGCAATTGAAGTAAAATAATTCTAAAAGGAAATAATATCTAAATAAAACTAAATTAAATCTAAATAAAATAGACTCAAATAACATATTAAAAACACTAATTTATTGACTCATCAAACTCCCCCACACTTGAATCTTTGCTTGTCCTCAAGCAAAAGGCATAAACATAGCAACATAAAACAAGAATAATATATGACAATTCGATTAAAAACTTATGTCTCCTCAAAGGCTCAATTTCAAGTGTACACTAATCACAAAATCAAGCATTTCTTATGTTCTTTATTCAACTCAACAACAAGTCTCAAGTGAGTGTGTGTGTGTACTCCAACCCTTTTTTTGCTCCTGTATATGATAGATATTATGCGGAAACAGGTTCTAATCTTAGCACTAAACCAACCGAGAAAAGTCCTTTCTTCATTTTATATAAGAGAGATGGGAATTAATCAGATTTATTTGACAATTTAAACATCTTGGGGGTTTGCAGATTGCTTAAGGAGGACCTTGAAGGTGGAGGTGTTGCATCATGTTCCGGAGCATTTGGTTATTTTCTTCATTGATGCGATTGCCCCTTAGGACATCGTTCCTTAGCCTAGTTATTTAAACACCTTGCCTTTGTTGTTCGGTGCTTATTCTCTGAACCTCAGTTTGCATCCATGCCCATCTTTTATCATTGTAATGCCCTCCGACTTCATAGTCATGGTGCTCCTCATCTTGGTGCAAGTTTGCACCTTCTTCATCACCTAGAATATGCTCTTCATGTACCTCTGGATCATCACCAACATACAACAAATTCTCTTCCACCTCGGTGTTATTGCGAGATGGGTAAGGAAGTATAATTAAACATAAAGGCACATTGAGCTGAAGCTCATAAGTCATGTTATCAGATGGATGAGACTTAATAAAATTCATAGCAATGAGGGTTTCTATATTAAGCCTATTGTTGCCCTCAATTCGGTTAAAACCTTGGTCCTCACCCATTCCAAACTTCCTAGCTATATAGGTGATGATACCACCTACTACTATCTCTCCCTTACCATCGGGTTTTGTTGTAACACCCTGTTTTCCCAACAATGTACATAATTCACTTAAATTAGAGTATTCAATGTAAAACGAAATGTCACACTGCATTTCATGAATAAATAGAGTAAAGTTACTATTTATTAAAACAACCTTGTCCAAATTTCAATGACATCGCAGCGGAAAATAGATTCATAGTTCAATAACTTTGGCGCTATGGCCTCAACGTAAACAACTTAATTAAAAATCTTAATTCAAAAAGGTTCAACAACATGGTTCATAATTAATACGCAACAGTGGAAAACAAGCAAATAATCCCCATCCCGTTACGTATTAGAGCGACCCTAAGACTACGCACGAGAGAGTCAACTCACATTAGTAGCTAATCCTGGATATCTGCACGTTACCCACGTAGAGGCAACATTCAAACAGAAGGGATGAGATTTCACATTCAATAATAGTAAGCATATAATTCATCAACGGAATTTAACAACCTAAACAACAATAATATTTCACATATGCTTCATTTATTTCTACTTAGCATTTAAAATCAACGACAACAACTCAACAACGACGTCGACAATGCAACATTAACGACAATGCAACGACTTAACAACAACTTGACTATGCAGTATGCATGTGGTACCAATCAACGCGTTAGAGCATATGCTCTCATTTCAACGTGTAGAGCAATGGCTCTTAAAGCAACGTGTGGAGCATCAACTCCTAAATCAACGAGTAGAGCGCAGGCTCTCAAATCAACGTGTTTTGAATGATTAACATTCACAGGGCATGAGCCCCCAACTTTTATGAGTATGCATGGACTTAACAACTTTCAACAACAACGTACGACATCAACGACAACGACAACAACAACAACGACTCCACATTATAATCCCACAAATATTCATCATTTAATTGCAACCTCATATAATCATCATGTTAATTCAACATATGCATTCATATAATAATCATCAATGTGTACATTCATATATCAATTCATAAATCATGTTATTCTTGACAAACAAACCATCTGAAGAACTGACAATATCACCTAAAGCTTTCAAGTATGCACCAAAGGAAAATTCAAAACAGAAATGTATGAATACGACACGAGAACATGAAAACGGCGCACCACTACTAGGTTATTCGCCGTGGCGAGCGGACTTACTCGCCGTGCCGAGCAAACACTGCTCCCTGTCCTGTTGTAGTTCGCCGTGGCGAACAGATGGCGAGCAGACTCTGCTCTCTGTCACGTTGTAGCTCGTCGTGGCGAATAGACTACTCGCCGTGGCGAGTTATGACAGTCTTCTGTCGGGAAGTGCAATTTTTCACCCCAAAAACCCAATTTTTCATCCAACTCAATCCCAAATTGATAGGAAACTCAACCTATGATCATTCTACAACCTGAACATCATTTATCTGTAATTTCTATGGGCTTTCTACGCTCTTAACATCCAATTTTACAAGTTCTACCATCAATCCGATTCTTAACCCTAATTCTCAATTCACATGAACAACAACAAAACTATATGCTAAATTCAGTTTCAGAATTATATAGCCTAAGATTAGAGAATATTAGTCCCACACTTACCTTAGATTGGTGATTGCAAGACTCCACAGGTTCTCTCTTCTCTTGGTTCTCCTTTTTCTCCCAAAGACTTCTGTAAAACCTAATTTGCCTGGCTCTTATTTTTCTTTATATACTCAATGGATTTTCTAATTAACTCCACTGTCATACCCCAAATTTTGACCAGTTAGAGATTTTTATTCGTATTTTAAAGTTTTTACTCGTATTTTAATAACCAGAATCTTTGCTTTATTTTTTACGCATATTTTTATTCGTGTTTGAAGTATTTAAACATTTTATTTGTACCGTAGATGGTTAAAATATCTTTTTCGCTTCGTAAGCAGTTAATTTCTTTTTTTTGATTTCTTTTTAGATATTTAAAACCTTTTGTTCGTATTTTAGATTTTTTATTTCGTTCTTTATCAGTTAAAAAGTTTTGTGTTCGTATTTTAGAAAGTCGAGTAATTTTTGTCGTCTCAAACGAAATTTCGGCAAAGAGGTATTTTAAAATACCTCATTTGGTTACCGAAAGCGACATTTTTATTTATTTTTTTTTAATGTCATTTATTTAAAAATTGATTTTCATTTTTTTATTATTTATAAGTGATTTTCGTTTTATTTTTACATTTTTTATTTAGTCTTTTCTTTTTTAATCTATTAGAAGTCATTTTTGGTCCATGTGCTGTCCTTTGTACCAGAGCCCTTTAGGGGCATTTTCGTCCTTTCTCTGGAGTAGAGAAACCCTACTTTCCAGATATAAATAGTCATTTAATGCACTGTAGCAGAGGTCAGAGAGAGTCAGAGTCAGAAAAGTGGTCATTTCAGTCCCTCAATCATTACAAACACCCAAAATTTTCTCTCCTCATTTTCGAATCAAACAGCCAAAATCTCAAGAAAATCATGAACAAAAGATGAACATCACATAAATCTCATGAACATTCAAACCCAAAAAAAATCATATAAATTTTTTTTTTCTAGTAACTCATTTTCGGATCTGTTCTACTACAACAATAGTGACTCGAATTCACCAAATCAACAACAAATCTGTCTCAACCGATCTCAAGCCACCAAATCCGAACCCAACATAAAAAGGATGGAAAAAGAAAAGGCTTACCCAAGTTTGAATCAAAGTTTTCCGAAGTATTACCTCTTTCCTCTTTTCCGTTTGAACTAGAGGTAACCCTTTTGATTGAAACGTTGTTTAAGATTATAGATCTAGTACTTGTTTGTTGTCTATCTGCGATTTTTGGTTCGAACATGTTGGAGTTGGAATGGTTTTTTTTGGAACTTTGATTCTAGATCTAGGCCGGTATGCATTTGTGTTTGAAATTTTGAGCATAGATCCGTAAAGAGGAGAAGGAGACGAACGTTTTGAGCTAAAAACATTTTTTTTAAAAATACACCGGAAGTTTCCGGCACGGCGGCGCCATCGTGGTGGCTCACAGGCCACCCCGCCGAAAACCTCCTCCGACCGCCGTTTCCTTTTCTTCTCTGACCGGCCATTTTAAGAGAGAGGGGAGAGCTTCTCTCTCTAACTTGGGTTAAGAGAGAGAAGTATTTTGAGTTTGTGGTGTTTTTTTGTTGGTTTAACTATTTATAGTTTTTTTTTTTGTGTAATTTCATGTGGTTTGATCTATAGCTTTTCCATGTACCTTCAAATCTAGGCCGTCTGATCTAAGATCTGACGGACAGTGATGATTCTGCTTTTAAATCCTGTGGTTACGGCCTATTTCGCAACTGTGGAACTCCAGGACTAGGCCGTTGGATCTCAGATCCAACGCCCCATGATGATCATGTCTGAGATACAGTGTTTTGCCTTTATTTTTGTTAATATGTGTTTGTTTTTTGAATCGTCAGATCTAAGATCTGACGGTCACTGTGCCTCTTGTGTTTATTTCTCCTTTTGTGTTGTTTCTTTTTAAACCTTTTGATTTAAATCTAGCGGTTGTGATGAATTGCTTCATGATTAAATCTGGACCTCTTGATTCATCGGACGGTCCAGATTTAATCTGCCTGAGCCAAACTCATGACCCATATTTTTGAACAACTTCGGCCCACCAAGGCCCAGTTTTCCGAACCGACCCGTTTCTCTTGCTTAAGTCCAATATTTTCTACTGTTTTGTTAAATACACCACTGTTTTTCATTATTACACCATTTTCTCTCAAAAATTTATTTTCTCTTTGTTTTCTTTCCTTTAAAAATATTTTTGCTTTGTATTAATTGTTTATTTTACTGTTTTTATTTGTTTATATTATTTTGCATTATTTTTGTTTATCATCTCATGCATATTTAATTGTTATAATTTTTTATTTTGTTTTAGTATAATAGGTTTATTGTGATTTAATTCATGCATTTTTCTTGATTCT
>Ga0228710_1008929_pt1 | contig 14160 bp, 7 predicted proteins | sample MedpolnodulmetaG_FD_177995 | JGI IMG/M metagenome (GOLD analysis project Ga0228710, IMG submission 177995) | Root nodule microbial communities from Medicago polymorpha collected in Santa Monica, California, United States - pink nodules | ecosystem: Host-associated > Plants > Roots > Nodule...
CTAAAATATCAAAAAATCAATAAAACCTATATAAACGAAATTTAAAAAAAAAAAAAAAAACAATTCAACCACAAAACAACAATGCAATAGGATTCAAAAAACTTACTTGTTTTTGTGATTGAGATTGGCTTGAAATAGCTGAAAATTGCACCTAGGAGAACCAAAAACGTAACAATGGAGTTTTGGAAACTCCTATGTCTGTTTTGTTCTTATAACAGAACATCGGCGATTAACTGCCGAGGTTTTCCTCGGTAGTTAACTGTAGCCGGTTCCAATAAAATTTGATAGTCAACTGCCGAGGGACATTTGAGTAATTTACTTGTGTTTTTCAGCCTTCTCAAATGTGTGAACAATAATTTTCATACCCGTTTACATCCATAATAATATGATTTACATTTCGTTAGGACACTTCTAAGGGTTTTACTTTACGGTTCACCTCTTTGATTGGGTTTAGATGAGATAATTTTTTTAGATAATAAGAAAAGAGTTTACATAGAGGACTAAGGCTCACACACAACAATATCATATTTTCTAGCTTCGTAAATGTCGTATTTATGATGATTAGTTTTACCATTTAAAAAGGTCTAACGATAAAGCTTGTTGTGTGTTTATCTTCCATTTATGTATAATCAATCATTTATATAAAAAAAAATTATAGTCTAAATATTGCAAATACAAATCTCAACTGATATTGAGGATGTATTTGTGAATTGAGGATGTATTTGTGAATTTTAGAGAATAATTCAAATTCGTAATGTAAATTACATTGTTTTAATGATAAATGTGAATAATTTTTAAAATAAAGAAAACTATTTGTAAAATATTTTGTCGAAACTAAGGGCCCGTTTGTTGTGGATTAAAATAAAAGTGATTTTGACATAGAATAATTTAGAGATTATATTTTAGAGATTTTATGAAAAATCAGAATCTATTTTGCGTTTGATTACCCTAATAAAAATCACTTTTTTTAAACAAATAATTTTAGTTTGTTTGGATAGAACTATATAAAAGCAATTTTTTGTTACAAAATTAGTTGAATCTTTTAATTTATATTTTCTCTCTCCTCTAAAAAAAATATATTCTTTGAGAAGCTGCTCTTAACAGCTTCTCATTTGAAGTTGTTTTTATATTATTTTTAGATTCTGATTTTTTTAAAAAGCTGTAACAAACTGATGCAAAACCCGTAAAAGTGATTTTTTTTTTTAGAAATGATTTTTTTCTTAAAAAAGCTATAACAAACGGGCTCTAAATCTCAAGACCACATTTAAAAAATAAATAAATCAAATGCCACGTTAAAACAAAGGAGACCCATAGATATTTTGAGTGTTTAGAGTTGGAGTAAAGTGGCTCAAGTTTTAGAGCAAATATTCATCTTTCTTTAGGATTTTTTTTCTCCATTTTTCTCTTGTACAATTTTTTTTCTCCTTTATTTTGATGAACAATATTGTTCTGGACCGGTCAAAAGGATCTTAAGCCCATTTACTTAGGCCCAACGCAATCCAAGCTCAAACACCACATTTGACAATATTACTTACAACACACCCTTTTCCCGCGAAGGGGGTGCACGGAGCAAGCGAGACTAGTTCAAATGAACTGCACTGTCTCTTCGCACGTTCCCGCATTTAGATTGAACCCGTGAAGTTTTGGTCTAAGATGGACCAATTTTTTTTTTAACCTTTAGATTGAATCAGCTACCAATTCTTATCATGGTCCATCCACACCAAATACAACCCAACAACTTCATAATAAAATGTAAAATGACATAAAAGGACATTTGTAATTCATAATAAAATGTATATCAATTAATATTTAAGATATTTAACAATTTAAATTAATCAGTTTAATATATATTTTACATACTAATAAATTAATATTTTAATTTTTTGGTCAAAATACTTAATTAATTTTTTAATTAAATTATATTTTCAATTTAATTCATTTCAATTTTTTTATTTCAGTTTCAATTACATAAATTATTTTCAATTTATTTTATTAAATTTCAGTTTTAAGTTTTATTTTACGTGTATCAGAGTTTTTTAATTAATATTTAAGTATAAAATTTTATTTAAAAAAAAAACAAAAAATAATGAACCCATAAGATTTAAAACAAAAATATTAAAAAAAGAAACATCAACAACAAAAATTCAAAAAGAAGTTATCTAATAACATAAGCAACAGCAACTAGATTTTTTTTTCGTAAAAAAAAAAACCAATTGAATACTTATTTAATTCATGTTACTTATTTTTTTGAAGAAATTTAATTCACATATTACTTAAAAACTCCATCAATACAAAGTGCCGTAAGAAAAAGACTACTTGTATTGCTAAAAGAAAAAAAAAAATATGTGACAAAAAAAGGAAGTAGAGAGAGTAAATGAGAGTTATAGACTAGATGGGTGAAATTTGATGTTTATAGACCATGATAAGATTTGGTGGGTTCATATGATCTAATGGTACAAAAAATTGGTCCATCATGGACCAATATTTTTATAGGTTCATTTTATACTTCACCTTGTTTATGATAATAAGCAACTCAATCATCATCTAGCATCTTTGGTGGATCTTCCAATTGAGATATTCTCCTTAGTCTAAGGTCTCACATATAAGTAAATACTTATTAAATAACTGATATATTTTTTCTATATTATAAATGAGATACTCTTCTCTTTACCTTTTGTTCCCCTTCTCCCTCTCTCCCCCCTACGATTTTTTCTTATGTTTCCTTGTGTTTGTGTAAACTTTCATTTTTCTTTTCCACCCAACCTTTTTAGCATCGATTGTCAATTACTTTATGTGAATTAGCATAAACATTTATCTCATGTTAAATCGTTGAATCAACTTCATGACAAACAAAATATGTAATATAAAAATTTATCAAATAAATAAATTTTAATTAGGATTACTCTCTTAAAGAATGACCAGAAGATTCAACAAAATAATTCAATGTTATGATTGCTTCAACAAAATATTAAATCCAAAATCAATTTAAGACTAGAATAAGACCCGCACATAGCACAGCTAAAAGTTATGTTTAAGGTATTTTGTGATAGTTTATAAAAGGATGTAGCAATCATCGATACAAAGAAATCTCAAATGATAGCTTGGATGCATATAAGAATCAAGATCACCATAAGGCTAAGAATGTTTAGAACTGGATGTGGAATTACAGAGGAAGAGTAAAAAAAAGTTGAGAAATACATGATCAAAACTAAACTTATTCACAATCCACTCACAAAAGATATTTTTACAACCATAATATTGTCAATTTATGTATTGTTGAATTTCAATCGTTTGGTATTGTTAATATAATGTTGAATTGATATAATGTTGTTGAACTGTGATTGATGATGTTTTATCGTTGATTATAAGCGATAATTGTTGTTGGATAAATTTTTGCTTATTGAATGGTGTTTCTTATGACAGATGTGTTTAAATAAGTCATTTTGTGGTCTGGTTATGCAGTCTAGTTCCGCACATTTGGTTTTTCTCAATGATTGATGCTCAATTTATGTTTTTGAAAACAACAATTAACTATCGTTCAAAAGCGAACAATAATTAATTACCGCTATAGGTAGGTAAAATGATCGGTTCAGAGTGCTTGAGAGTAAATTATGGGTGCCTAAAAAGCAATTTTCCATTTATTATTGGGCTATACATTTACGAGTTCAACGTGACCCATGTGAGATAATGTGTCAGTCCGACCCATTTCATTTTGTTTTTCATCACCCCTAATTTTTCTACGCCATTCCAATGTATTAGTTCTCCGCAATATCAATTTGTTGAGATATGATTTTTTTTTTGGTCAAAAGTTGAGATATAATTGGATGCAAGCGTAAATAATTTTACATTAGCATTAATTTTTATTTTTTTAAGGAATTAATATTAAATGTTGATTTACGTGTCTAAATAACACAACGTTTTTCAACTACCTCATTAACACATAAGATGTTTTTTTGGCAGTCCCTTGAATCGACACAACTTATATCAATAAAAAATAAGCTTAATTGCACTTTTGGCCCCCTATGTTTCAAGAAAAGTGCAATTAAGCCTAAAAAAATACACATAAGTAAATTTATATTTTTATTTTGATGTCAATCTTCTGGTTTTAGGGAAAGAGGTCTTAGTAACTTGGAGTTCGTCCGAGAATTTATATTTTTATCAGAAATCAAACTCAGATTCTTTCGAATGATTTGTCTATATGAAGTTTATTAATCACTTGAACCTAATCACATGGTTACACATAATTAAATTTCTAAAGTTCCGTTTACTTTCCATATTTCATGATTTCATTTTTTACTTTAAATAATAATGCAAGAAAATATAAATTCAATCCTTTCCCTTTCTTCTACGATCTTTGAAACTAGATTTAGCATCTTTGAAACCTTGATTACACAATTTTGAATGCAAAATGTTTTATATTTACTTCCTTAACCAGGGCACTGGGCCATCGGTTAGCATTTTTCAATAAAATAAGAAATAAAAAATATGGGGAAGAAAACATAAAAAGAAAGTAAATTGAATTGAAAAAATAGAATAGAGAAGAAGTGAAGAAAAGAAAAGAAGCAGTCACAGTCATCATCACAACAATAGCAACAAACAACAACGATGGACAACGATAACTTCTCTTCTTCGATTCTTCTTCTTCCTCCTTAACAATAACAACGTTTCGCTGTTTTCAATTTCCAACCTCAAAAGTCAAACAAATCTTTTACGATCATGTTTTTTGTTTTCGGTCTTCTTGAAGATTAAATAATAATCAAAGAACGATGAAGAAAGGTAAAGGTAAAAACAACGGTTTATTACCTAGTTCCTTCAGAATCATCTCTTCTTGTCTCAAAACTGTTTCTACCAATGCCTGCACCGTCGCTTCCACCGTCCGCTCCGCCGGCGCCTCCGTCGCTTCTTCCATTACCTCCGATGATCACAAAGACCAGGTCTTTCATTAATCTTCATTTCCATTAATTCATTTCATGCGGTTATAACATTTTTTCAATTTTAGTTAGTTAGTTAGTTAGTTAGTTATTTATTGCTATATGTGGTTAATTCATTAATTACTATTGGGGTATTAATTTTATTGTAATTATTGTTATTAATGGTAATGATACAGTAAAGTTTATATTTTGATTTTATTGGGTAGGTTACCTGGGCTGGTTTTGATAAACTAGAGCTTGTTGATCAGAAAATTTTCAAGCGTGTTCTTTTACTTGGTTATTTGAATGGATTTCAAGTACTTGATGTGGAAGATGGTTCTGGATTTACTGAGCTGGTTTCCAAGCGCGACGGGCCGGTTTCGTTTTTACAGATGCAGCCTTTTCCTGTTGGTTTAGGGTCTGATGGTCAAGAGGGGTTCGGAAAGTCGCATCCTTTATTGTTGGTTGTTGCTGGGGATGATGGACAGAAAAGAGAGGGTGATAAGGTGGAGACTCAATCTGGGAATGGTGGTAATTTGGCGACGGCTGTTCGGTTTTATTCGTTGAAGTCTCATTCTTATGTTCATGTTTTGAGATTTCGATCTGTGGTTTGTATGATCAGGTGTTGTTCGAAGATTGTTGCTGTTGGTCTTGCCACACAAGTATGCTGCAGTTATTTCAGAGTCTTCTAGAATTTTGAATTATAAAATTAGAGCATTTTCTTGTCTATACCGTGATTTATTTACTTTCTTGGTAATTGTTTTTTCACAGATATACTGTTTTGATGCATTGACTCTTGAGAATAAGTTCAGTGTTCTCACCTATCCTGTTCCTCAGTTATCGGGACAAGGAACAATAGGAGTAAATGTGGGCTATGGTCCAATGGCTGTGGGTCCTAGGTGGCTAGCATATGCTTCCAACAATCCACTGCCTTCAAATGTGAGATGCATAAGCCCACAAAACCTGAGTCCTTCTCCAGGAGTTAGTCCATCAACATCTCCAAGCAGTGGTAATTTGGTGGCTCGTTATGCAATGGAGTCCAGTAAGCATTTGGCTTCTGGTATATACAAATATTGTCAAGAGTTTCTTCCGGATGGCTCTAGTTCTCCAGTACCATCAAATTCGGGATGGAAAGTCAGTAGAGTAACTGGAAACGATGTGGACAATGCAGGAATGGTTGGTATTATTTCATCATGGCTCAGTTTTTTGATCTGGAAGTTTTTACACTTCAGAGTAGAATATTAATCTCTGATTTGTTCTTGGTTCATGTGCTTGGTTGCAGGTAATTGTTAAGGATTTTGTTTCCAGAGCTGTTATCTCACAGTTTAAAGCTCACTCTAGTCCTATATCTGCTCTATGTTTTGACCCTAGTGGGACACTTCTGGTCACTGCATCGGTCTATGGAAACAGTATTAATATCTTCCGGATAATGCCATCTTGTGCACGCAAGGGTTCAGGGGTTCCAAGTTGTGACTGGAGCGCTACTCATGTGCATCTTTTTAGACTTCATCGTGGAATAACACCAGCTGTTAGTATATCTTAGTTGCAACATTGGTTTTTTTTATGGATAAATTACACATTATTTTAACATAAACAAACCTTTGATAATGGTGAATGGCTATGAAAAAGCCTTCCATCAAAATTTCTCATTTCTTTACAACTTTCAATGTCACTTGCAACTAGTTTTGAACACGTTCTTATTGATTTTATGGTTTTAAATTATAAAATGAAGTTTTAAACCATCTATTTTATAGGCTTTGGAACTTTACCCAAAATATTTATTTTACATTTTATTGTTTTGTAGTTGATAGTAGGGGTTCAAAACTTATCAGGGGAGGGATGTAGATTCTAAAATAAATGAGAAGGAAATGTAATTTAAGCTTCTATCATGGGGAGGGGAGTAAAAATTTATTTTGCTTTCTTTGTTTTTAATTGGGTTAATTAAGTTTTTAGTCCCTATAAATATTCACAGTTTTGTTTTTAGTCCCCACAAAATAAAATCACAATTTTTAGTCCCTGTTACATTTTCCTTAAGCATTTTAGGGACCAAAAATGTTGATGAAATTTTTTGACAGGGACTAAAAATGCTGATGGAAAATTTTATAGGGACTAAAAAGTGTGATTTTATTTTGTAAGGACTAAAAACAAAATTCTAAATATTTATAGGGACCATTTACTTAATTAACCCTTTTTAATTTTGTGATTCCATCTGTGGCCTGCATTCATAATTTTCATCATCGTGTTTTCTTATTTGACAGATGATCCAGGACATTTGTTTTAGTCATTTCAGCCAGTGGGTTGCAATTGTCTCTTCCAAGGGCACTTGCCATCTTTTTGTGTTGTCACCTTTTGGAGGCGATACTGGTTTCCAAATTATCAGTTCCAAGGGGGAAGAGCCCTCCTTACTTCCCGTTTTGTCTCTGCCTTGGTGGTCTACTTCGTCTCTCGTTTCTCATCAGCAGTCTTTGCCTCCCCCAGCACCTGTTGTCCTCTCTGTTGTTAGCCGAATAAAGTATAGCAGTTTTGGATGGCTTAATACCATTCACAATTCTACTGCAAATGTATCAGGAAAAGTGTTTGTGCCATCTGGGGCTATTGCTGCAATATTTCATAATTCCATGTCTCACTCGCCGCCACTTGTTAAGTCAAAGATGAAATCCTTAGAGCACCTGTTGGTATATACACCATCAGGTCATATAGTTCAACACGAGCTTCTTCCATCTGTTGGTCCAGAACCAAATGAAATTGGTTCGAGAACACAGTCAGCTTCAACCCTGCATATGCAGGAGGATGAGTTCAGAGTGAAAGTTGAGCCTATTCAATGGTGGGACGTATGCAGAAGGTTAGAATGGCCAGAAAAAGGGGATCCTTGCGGCAATACCTTTGATAGACAAGATGGTATCAATAGAGTTCAAGAGAGAACGTATTCTGGTGATGGCTATGGATTTAATTTTGTAAATATAAGCGATGGTGTTGGGGAAAAGACAGCAAAGCCCTCTACAGGGAAGCCCCATGAGATGTCTCACTGGTATATATCTAACGCGGAGGTGCAACTAAATTTTGGAAGGATTCCAATATGGGAAAATTCGAAGGTATTTATTTATGCAAAGTTTTGATTTTCATATACGGTACTCTGCATTGGTTGCTAACTTAGTTTGCTTCTTTAGATTTGCTTCTACTCGATGAATTCTGGCAGAACTATTTCTAGTGCCGGTGGTGAGTCTGAAATTGAAAAAATCTCGGCCAATGAAGTTGAAATAAAACGGAAGGAGTTGTTGCCTGTCTTTGACCATTTCCATAGCATCAGACCGAGCTGGAATGAGAGGTGGTGACTTGTTCTTTTTTCTTTTTAGTAAACTGGCCATCTTGGCATGTCAATCATGTTGTGCTATTTTCATGCGAGTTTATGACAACATTTAGATTATTAAAATTGATTGACTATGGTTTGTGATGCGATCAAAACGGACTTTTGGCAAAGACATTAAGAAACAATATGATGATCATTTAGAGGCATTTTTGGGAAGAACTTTTGTTACGAAGGATAATTCCTACAGGGTATGATGCCATTTGATTTGATCATCATTAAGAAACAATATGCTGGCCTTAGTTTTGTGTGATTGAAAATTATTGGTTCTCAACTGCATCGTTTGCATATGCACCCCAACTGGCTTGCTCTATGAATCATGTCGTAGATGAACAGGTTTCTGTATTCCGTAGCTTAAGTCATGCTTTCTGTGTTCCCCTTCGAAGAGAGAAACCATCTATTCCTTTCAATTTTTCTGTAGTGTTATTTCAAATCTTGAACAAAATTTGACTTGCACACTTTTAGCAAAATTAGACTCTGACAAAGAAATACATTAGTATTATCAAATGTTGCAATTGTCTCTGCATGGTCATTATTTGTGTTCATCCATATTTTAGCATTTTCTGCTTTAAAGGAATTTGTAGGGAACTATTACCTCAACAAGTTAGGTATAATGTCTTACAAATTTCATAGCTTATCACTTGAGACATTTCTTGTGGTCTTGGTTTATCTGCGATCATTAGTAGTCCTTTATTTCACCATATGCTTACTTGGCTGTTTGACTCAGAAGCCTTCCAGAGGGAAAATATTTGCGGCCCGCATCTCCTGCTCTTGATGGGGCTGAAGACAAGCAGACTGCCGACATGACTGTTATTTGTCACTCAAAACCAGCATCACTGAGCTCCACTGAAAGCTCTGATGGAGGTAAGAAACTGGTATTGTTAACTTTAAAGGAGCAAATACAAATTTAATCATTTTAAACCCATCTTATACAAGAACATGGATGTATATTTCCGTTCTAGATCATTGTAAGCAATTTCCTTTTTTTTATCACAAACCTCCTGTTTGAATTATTTTTTAAAAATGTTTTATTTGAATCTCCTGTAATAATCTATGCATATATTGGATGTTTGTAAATTAATTCAGGTTCATCAAGAAGGACTGAAAATTTGCTTGACCTGGATCAAGTTTCTTCTTGTTGTCAAATTCTTGGTGAGATCTACCTGGAAAGAATGGAGGCAACCAATGCCGAGCCTTCTCAGCAAAACAAGAGTGTGTTAGAAAATTTGTCGCAATCTGGAAACATGAAGCATGTGGATTCTCCATATGACCATTGTCTCAATGGCAGTCCATTACTGCTAGGGAAAAAGACAAACTCTAACGGAAGGGATAGTATAGAAGATGTTGGGATTAGTGACGGCTCAGCATTGTTCCCGAAACATGATTTAGATAAGATCAATTTTTTGGATGCGGCTGCTGAAATTCAAAATGCATCTGTCGAGCATTCTTTCCCAGATGACCACTGCAAGACACTTGTGCATGATGAAAGTAATATGTTAACTGAAGAAGTAACTGATGATGTTGACAGCAGCAGCAGCAGCCATGAAAGAGAGCAACCAGAAGATGGGGAGGATGACGAAATGCTTGGTGGCCTTTTTGCCTTTTCGGAGTAAGGTAAAAACAATATAGCCTATAGTTGCAGCTGCATCTTTTTTCTTTGGGGGGTGGGGAGGTTGTGTTTCATGTGTATCATCAATTTATCAACTTTCAAATACAAACTAATGAATTTTATTCTTCTTTAGGTTGACTACCATAAATGAAGTCGAAGAAGTCTCAGAATCAAAAGAATCATCCTGATTGTAAATGCAAATATTAGTCTCAGTGAGAAAATGCAAAGCAATGTCCGCATTTGTAAATAAGAAATGGCACGAGCAACTATCATGCTGATCTGTTGCTCAATTGTGTGACCTCCCTCTCTGTCCCTCAGCCCTGTACATTGCTGGAGATGGGCATCCAAATATTCTTGATGGCTTTACCAACGTTGGGAGCTATCAGTATATCTGTGGGTTTGCAATCAGTCCTAAGCTTAACTTTTATCAAGCTTGCATGTAAATATGAATTGAACATGGATTTCGTTCAATGTATATATTTTTTTATTAATTCTGGAATTTGGCTATGAGAATAAATGTACGATTTTTCTCCTCAAAGGGAAAATGTTGAAAAGAAGGTTTTAAAAGGTCATTTAATGGTGCTTCTTTGTTATTTTTTAATTCTTCAATTTAACAGGAATAACATTGACCAAATTATAGGAGACTACTTTGTTTTATTCTCTTTGGTAGGAGACTACTTTGTTTGTGTTTTTATATCAGGAATAGCATTGACCAAATTATACAAGGAAAGGTTGAGTCTAGCAAAGGAGGTTAGTCTCGTAAAATATGACGAACCAATATTTAAATTATAGTTAATAGGGATCCACATTAGTCCTCAATGCTGTCTTAACGAGATTTTCTCTAATCTATAAGAACCCTCGAAAAATATGAATGATTTGTCAATTCAATTTATGAAATTGTAGACGTATGAAATTAACTAAGTGTAAAATATTTAATCACATTAGTTACTAACTTTTCTTTACAATTAAGCAAGATGAAAGTAACCATAATATCCCTTGATGTTAAAATTTTAGAATTACATGAAGAAAGTTGAAAATGAATTTTGATTAGGGATGACAGCTGAATCAAGACCCAATAGACACCCGCAAAAAATACCGCGTAATGAGTAGGGTAAAACTCCGCTTTTATGAGTTTGGGTTTGGGTCTAGGTAATTACCCGTAAATTTAAATGGGTATAGACGTAGGTAAGGATACTATATTGTCCAACCCTACAACCTGCATATTCATATTTATATAATATGATAAATAATTTATTTATGTTTGGTATCCAATTAATTAATTTAGTTGGATATTTAAGCCCAAACCTAAATCTAAAAACTACTTAATACAATAAACTTTCCCTCTGGTTGTTGTACAGTTTTTTAGGGTCACCCTTAAAGTGTATCAGTGTTAAATCTTAAGAAAGGAAATTTTGTCATCTATTGCAATTCCATCCCGACTCCGGATACCCCATCGGCACCTTATAATTGAATATCTTTTAAAAAGGAAATTAACACATTATATGTAAACCTGTCTATTTATACATTAGTAAAAGTTGAATGTTTTTTATATTAAATATACAAATTAATTATTAATAAATGGCAATAACTGAAAATTATGAAGCATTACTTACCTAGGGTCAATGATGACACGATAAATACTATTACTACTAGTAACTTGAACTTCACAGTTAAACGATTGAAATATTGAATTATAGTTTAATTTGAATTTCCTGTAATGTTATTTGTTATACAATTTGGTATTAAAAATGTCAGTATATGTAACCAAAAAAAAAAAATATCAATAGAGTTATATTGGTGTTAGAAAAATATACAAAAAATTAGCAAAAAAATATAGAAATAATAATAATAATAATAACAATAATAATAACTTATTATAAATTTTGTCAAAAAAAAAAACTTATTATAAATATATTTTTCTTAAAAAAAAAACTTATTATAAATATATTTAAATTTTATTCTAATCTTAATTGTCAATTTCATTATTTTCTTTCTTATATTGTCCAAAAAAAAATCTTTCTTGTAAAGCATCATTTTACAAGGAGCTTTTAAGTTTTACTCATAAATCTTCAACCAAAAAAAAAAGGTTTTTACTTGTATTTAGGTCCCGTTTGGGTTGAGCTTATGAAAAATATCTTATGTAAATAAATAAGTTTTTATTTTAATTTATAAGTTTTCACTAGCAAAAATTGTATATTCATAAACTGTTTTTTCATAAAGTACCTTAAAAACTTGTAAATAATACATAAAAACTTATTTATCTGCATAAACTGTTTTATATAAGCTTTAAAATAAGCTAATCCAAACGAACCCACATTAACGGTTAAGAGAGTTTTTCTTTTTCATTTTGAGTACATCTATTAAGAGAGCTTCTAAGCATCTCCGAATGAAAAATCCATCCAATAATAATATAAATTAAGACATTGAGAAAATATTATGTATACTTTTTTTTTTGTTAAGAAGAATATCATGTATGGATTCTATCAATATTTTTGGGACGACATAGGTGGCGAGGTTTTTAATTCGGCTTGTCAATGGCTTGAAACGGGTACTCTCCCCTCACAACTCAATGACACTAACATTGTCTTAGCCCCCAAAGGCGATCATCCGGAAACTATCAAAGACCTTCGACCAATATCTTTATGCAATATCTTTTACAAAATCATTTCTAAAGTATTGGCGAATCGACTTCGTCCGTTGATAGGAAAATTTGTATCCCCGGAACAGGCAACCTTTATACCGTCCAGATCCATCATGGACAACGCTCTCTCTGCCTTTGAAATTCTTCACTACATGCGGTGCAAACATAAAGGTCAAAAAGGTGAAATGGCTCTGAAACTAGATATCTCAAAGGCTTTCGATGATGTCAATTGGAGTTACTTAAGAGCGGTTATGGAAAAAATGGGATTCAACTCACAATGGATAACATGGATTAAGATGTGTGTTACCTCAGTTGATTACCATGTCCTCTTCAACGGTGATCGCATTGGGCCCATTTCCCCAGCTAAGGGACTCAGGCAAGGCTGTCCCCTTTCACCTTACCTCTACATTTTATGTGCTGAAGGCCTTTCGGCTTTAATAAAAAAGTATGAACTCGTTGGCAAACTTCATGGCACACGTGTATGTCGTTTGGCACCTCCCATCAGCCATCTACTATTTGCAGATGATAGCTTCCTATTTTGTAGAGCAACCTTAGCTGAAGCGCACAAACTCAAGGAAATTGTTTTGTGCTATGAAAACGCATCTGGTCAAGCTTTGAATTTTGATAAGTCAGCTATAGCCTTTAGTCGCAATTCAGCTCCTGATATAATAAATGCTATCTCAACTTGTCTCGGTGCAACAAAGAATATTGGCAGCGATAACTATTTGGGCTTGCCTTCAATGATTGGCCGAAACAAGAAATCCATCTTCAACTACATCAAATACAGGATTTGGAAGAAATGTCAATCGTGGAGTGCCAAATCACTTTCCCGAGCCGGTAAAGAGGTACTAATTAAATCTGTGGCTCAAGCAATACCTTCATATTGTATGGGTGTTTTTCTTATACCGTCCTCTTTGAATGATGAGATTGAAAAAATCATGAACTCTTTTTATTGGGGTTCAAAAAAGAGTGGACAGCGCAGGATAAATTGGATGAGATGGGAAAAATTATCTCGTCACAAAACTCAAGGTGGCCTGGGTTTTCACAACATGGAAGCCTTTAATCTCTCTATGCTTGGTAAGCAAGGTTGGAAACTCTTAATCGATCCAAACTCCCTACTCACTCGCATTCTCAAAGCCAAATATTTCCCTAGAAAGGGTTTCTTGGAAGTCGGTATTGGTTATAATCCAAGTTTTACATGGAGGAGTATATGGAGTTCCCAAAATCTTGTCAAACTCGGCTATAGATGGAAGATTGGCAATGGATCACAAATTAATGCTTGGACATCACCTTGGATTCGGCCACTACCAACTCTCAAATCTTCCACCATTCCGCCACCAAACATAGAGGAGCTGTTTGTGAAAGAACTTCTAAATCCAGATTTGCTCTCTTGGAATTCGGCTTTTATTCATTCCATATTCAACCTTCAGGATGCTGCTGCAATTCTTTCTATGCCTCTCCGTGAAAGAAATCTAGTAGACACTTATGTATGGAATCAAACGGTGGATGGTACTTACTCAGTCAAATCGGCCTACAATCTTTGTATGAATATGGCAGCTGATCACATTCCTAATGACAATGAAATTAACCGTGACTGGAATCTTATATGGAAGCAAAGTATCCCTCCCAAAGTCCG
>Ga0228710_1008930_pt1 | contig 14159 bp, 14 predicted proteins | sample MedpolnodulmetaG_FD_177995 | JGI IMG/M metagenome (GOLD analysis project Ga0228710, IMG submission 177995) | Root nodule microbial communities from Medicago polymorpha collected in Santa Monica, California, United States - pink nodules | ecosystem: Host-associated > Plants > Roots > Nodule...
TCTCCTCCTTGGTGCTTTTGAAGTGCATTGAATTTTATAATTTATGCGCGGATGTCAAATACGATTGAGTTGGACCAGGGATGTTTTAAACACTATATTTGTGTACAGGTATTTCCAGTAGAGCTTACACAATTGCCGCACATTGAAAAACTTTATCTAAATAACAACAAGCTGGCCGTTTTACCACCTGAGCTTGGTGAGCTAAGAAGCTTAAGAGTGCTTAGAGTTGACAACAACATGCTTGTCTCTGTACCTGGTAGGCTTCTCGTCAGGATTTCTACCATGCAAAGATAGTAGTAAATCAGTTGTTTTCATATGTGCCTTGTAGAAGTAGAAAGAGTTTCACATTCTCTAATAAGTGTGTGTTTGCAAGTTGTATTTTGGAGGGTTAAGCTTATATTTTAATATATTTGATATTTTAAAAAAATTGAAAAAACAATATAATACAATAGAATATCATATCACGTGTTCTTTTAATTTTTTAAAAATATCAAATGTATATTAAAATATAGATTTATTCCTCCAAAACCCTCCAAAAACCAACTCGCAAACCTACCCTAAGTGAACCGAGCAATGTTAGGTTAGTAATAGAAAGATTTTCACATCCTCCAACAGCAGTACCTGAAAGTAATGAGCAATGTTAGGTTACATGAAGCTACAAACTGAAAATAAACATTGGTTGCATTGGGTAAGGGAAGTTCTGGGCCCTACTTAATGCAGCAATGCATTAAAAATGACCTTGTTGATTCCAGGCCCACATCCAATGTCCGGCCCTGTAGTATTTACTTTGAGATATTTCCTAAAGTATTTTGAGGTTTTAAGAATAGTGTTTCTTGCTTTTATTTGATAATTTTTGCTTCTTGAGCAGTGGAACTTAGACAGTGTGTGGAATTGGTGGAGTTGTCATTGGAACACAACAAGCTTGTTCGGCCGCTTCTTGACTTCAGGTTTTTGGGTTATATGGTTTTTGCGAATTTGTTTGGACTTCATGTATTCTTCTGGTCTTACTGTTGCTATGTATGATAGGGCTATGGCTGAACTACGTGTTCTTAGGCTATTTGGAAATCCTCTTGAGTTTCTTCCGGAAATTTTGCCCCTGCACAAACTTCGTCACCTTTCTCTTGCAAATATTAGGATTGTTGCAGATGAAAATTTGAGATCAGTAAACGTGCAAATAGAGGTAGCATTTTGTAAACTAACTGGACTATTTTATGACATTAAAACATATTACATATTCAATTAAACATAATTTTTCTGTCATGGCAGGTTGAAAACAATTCTTATTTTGGTGCATCTAGGCATAAACTTAGTGCTGCCTTCTCTCTTATATTCCGTTTTTCTTCTTGTCATCACCCTTTACTAGCATCTGCTCTCGGAAAGATTATGCAAGACCAAGGAAATAGAGAATTTGTAGGTAAAGATGAGAATGCAGTGAGGCAGCTCATAAGCATGATAAGCAGTGACAACTGTCACGTGGTATGTTTTAATGGGTGTATAGGTCACCAAGTTTTAAATTTTTTATTCTGTTGTTATATTTGATCATAATGATTATCTTAATATTTTACAGGTCGAACAAGCTTGCTCTGCTCTTTCAGCTCTTGCCTCTGATGATTCTGTTGCACTGCAGCTGATGAAGGCAGACATCATGCAACCAATTGGAATAGTTCTGAAATCTGCAGGTCGGGAAGAGGTTATATCTGTATTGCAAGTTGTGGTTCAGTTGGCTTTCACATCTGATATTGTTGCTGTGAAGATGTTGACCAAGGATGTTTTGAAATCATTGAAAATCTTATGTGCATATAAAGATCCAGAGGCAAGTTAGTTTCTTTTTGTTATAATGATTTAATTGATTCCATACAAGTTTGATATAACATTTTTTGTCTTCACTTTTAATTAGAGAACTGCCATATTTTCAGTTCGTTTTTAACTGTTTCATGTACAAATCTTTGACAACAAGTGACAAAGCAAGAACAAAGTGGTTGTTTTGTAATTAAAAGTGAACAAAATTAAAACACTAAACAATCTGAAATCAAACAAATCCTTTATTTACGATCTTTTAATTTAAAACTTTACTCCATAGGTGCAAAGGCTAGCTCTGTTAGCTGTTGGGAATTTGGCCTTTTGTCTGGAGAATCGTCGCATCCTTGTTACTTCTGAAAGCTTGCGAGAACTTCTCTTACGCATGGCTGTTGCAACTGAACCACGTGTTTATAAAGCTGCAGCACGTGCTTTGGCAATTCTTGGTTTGTCTCTGGATATAAGTTTATCTATGTTTTTCAGGATGTTTTATTCTGATTATTGAATGGGTTAATTCATTCTTGCATTTGTTGTAGGAGAAAATGAAAACCTGAGGCGTGCAGTAAGAGGGAGACAAGTGGCAAAGCAAGGGCTTCGCATACTCTCAATGGATGGAGGTGGGATGAAAGGTCTAGCAACCGTGCAAATGTTAAAGGAAATTGAAAAGGGAACTGGAAAACGAATACATGAGTTGTTTGATTTAATATGTGGTACATCAACGGGTGGCATGCTAGCTGTTTCCCTTGGGATGAAGTTAATGACTTTAGAAGAATGTGAAGACATATACAAGAATCTTGGTGAGCACGTTGCTTTAAAATGTCACATTTTATTTTTAAATTTTATGGATCTATTGTATGGCCTTCCTTTTTTGATAAGCTGATTCAATTTTTAATCAGGGAAACATGTTTTTGCTGAGCCTGTTCCTAAGGACAATGAAGCTGCAACTTGGAGAGACAAGTTAGATCAACTTTATAAGAGTTCATCACAAAGTTTCAGAGTTGTTGTTCATGGATCAAAAGTATGCACTTTTTTCTTTGTTTTTTGTACCGTCAGTTTTTTTATCATCTCTCTCTCTCTCTCTCTCTCTCATACAATTAGCTCCTCTGTTTTATGTCGAGTAGTTTATGTTATATTGAAGGCGATGTGTTAGAAGTTAAGCACCTATAGTTTGAGAGAGAATTTGAGAGAATTCTCTGAATGAATGAGTTACAAGTTACAAAAATTAGTTGGAATTAGTTATAAATTCGACTAACCGATAATTGTGTCACTTTTTTTTTTAGAACTAACTGGCTATAAGTCTATAAAAGAATTCAAAAGAGTCTATAACAGTGTATTAGAAGTTAAGCACCGATAGTTTGAGAGAATTCTCTGAACTGTCTCTGAATGAAAGAGTTACAAGTTATACAATAATCAGTTGGAGTTAGTTAAATTCGACTAACTGATAATTGTGACACTTTTATTTTTAAGAACTAACTGGCTATAAGTCTAGCAGAATTCAAAAGAGTCTAATATAGAAGCAGCTAGAAATTGCTGCATGAGCATGATAGATCTGCTACAGTACACAAATTACACTGTAATTCCACCTCAAACTCAAGGTGGTCGATCAAGTGCAAACATATCAAACACCATGAGTCTGTCTCAGATTAGTAAACTGTAGTGGGGAGATGGGCTTAGTGAGAATGTCTACATTTTGATCAGCAGCGTGGAAATGATGTACTATGAGATTCCTAATTGACTACTTTCTCTTGATCAAAGATTTAGAGCTCCATATGTTTGGTCCTAAATATGAAGCACTGTATTATGTAATAGGGATACAATACTTAAGTTGTCACAATAAGTGATAGGAGTTTGGAAATTCACTTTTAAACTCAGTAATCAAGGATGGCACCCACAAAATTTCTGCAAGCAGTGCTGACAATGTTGCTGTATTTTGCCTCTAGTGGATCCAGTTACCATTGTTTGCTTTTTAGACCGCTAAGATCTTCAGTTTGGTCTAATCACGACCATTCACCTCTCACTGCAACTGCTCACCTCTCCTAGGAGTAGCTTCGTGCTCACCGTGCAGTACTACCTCAGTACCACTGCAGAAATGGTGATTTCGAAATAAAATCTAAGATGGATACATGATCCAGATGTGGTCTTGCAGTCATGAGGATCTCATTCTCAATATGTGTCAGTTCAGAGAAGGCAATAACTGATAGGGAAGACCTTGAAGTATAGTTTCTAGATGAGTATGTTCAACAAACCCGAGAGCGTCGATGTGAGCTATGATCTACTCAAGATATTAGCACAAGGTATGATAAACTTTTGTGATATTTTTTTATCCATTTCACAACAGGCAAGCCTTTAATGTTGTCTACACAAGAAAGAAATTGTGGATTTATTCACAAACTTTCTATGAATGGATACAATGAACCACTGGTGGGAGCATGGATTCTGATAGCAAAGAAGCCATGTGAAGAGCATTGAGTCCTGTTTCCTTTCAGAATATTCAGGATTGATCCTTCCAAGATTGCAGTCTACTTCAGTCAAGAATAGTGGAGGAATTGAATGACTCACTACATACTTCTTAAGTATGGACCTCTGGTGACACCTTCATCTCTTTCTTCCATGTGAGAAATTTTTTCTCATCAAGTTTGATAGCGATTTGGCTTGAAAATGCTGTGGGTCAGAGTTGGTAATTTGATTTTTTTAAGGAAGCAATTGGATTGCTGGAGGGAGTCGCTGGTGGTTGATTAAAAGGAAGCTTCAATACCATATTATAAGTTAAGCAGAAGAGAAAATGAAGAAATTAGTGGAAAGTGAAAAAAATTATTTTCTGAATCTGAAGCCGTGTCTAAATTGTATGTATGTCAACAAGTTACAAAAGTTCTACTTATAGAGGACTAGTCAGTTTGAATTAGTTAAAATGAACTAACTAACTAGGAGTGATAAGTTGACTTGGTGGTTTGGGGGAGGGACATAAGCGTTGGAGTGATTTGGAGGTCATAGGTTCAACTCCCTTCACTAATAATATAACATCTGATACTTGTCATTAAAAAACCCTAAACTAACTGATAGTTTTGTCAGTGTGTTTGAACTAACTGATAGTTTTGTCAGTTTGTTGGAACTAATTGACTAATAACAAATTTCAACTATGACATAAACGCAACTAGAAGCTGCTACACAAGCTAGATAGGTATTAAAAAAGTGCATAATGTATCTTTTTATCTGCAGCTATTAGCTATTTGGACAGCTATATCTATTATCTATTTATCTATGTATTTCTATGCCCTAAAAGGAGTATTTTGACTTATTGTCTTGCAGCACAGTGCAGATCAGTTTGAGAGGCTATTGAAGGAAATGTGTACTGATGAGGATGGGGATCTATTAATAGATTCTGCTGTAAAAAATGTGCCCAAAGTTTTTGTTGTATCAACCTTAGTGAGCATGATGCCAGCGCAACCTTTCATATTTCGCAACTATCAGGTGTGAATCTAATATTTTTTGTTGATGTTTATACTGACTTCTCAATTACACTTGTCCATGGTTGCTGATATATTGTTTATTTACAATCTTTAATTCTCTTGCCCGCTCACTTTACAATCTTTAATTCTCTTGCCCGCTCACCCTTTCTGCTTTTGCAATCCACAATTGCAGTACCCTGCTGGAACACCAGAGGTGGCTCTTACAGCATCAGATAGTGCAGGGATCGCCGTGTTAACATCACCTATGAATGCACAAGTTGGCTATAAGCGCAGTGCATTCATTGGAAGTTGTAAGCATCAAGTGTGGCAGGCTATCAGAGCATCGTCTGCTGCTCCATATTATCTTGATGATTTTTCTGATGGTACTAATGGCTCTGCTGTTGTTTGCATGAAGTTGCCTGTTTTTAAGATTTGTTATTTCCTCTTCTGTATTGTTTTTGACATGCATCTCTTCATCCTTGCAATGGCCTTAAGATGTCAACCGCTGGCAAGATGGAGCAATTGTGGCAAACAATCCTACGATTTTTGCGATAAGAGAAGCACAACTTCTGTGGCCTGACACAAAAATTGATTGTCTGGTTTCCATAGGATGTGGTTCTGTTCCAACTAAGGTATCTAATCTTTGTTTTAAATCTGTAATAATAAAGAAGAAGATCGAGGACTTTTGTAGTTATTCCAGTGTCCCATTTTCTTCTACACTTCCTTAGACATGAAAGTTAGAAAGAATTTGATTATTAAATTTTATTCTAAGAAACTAGTCATTGATACATTTATTATTGTACATTTATACTGCTGTAGATACGGAAAGGTGGTTGGCGGTATATGGATACTGGACAAGTGTTGGTTGAGAGTGCATGCTCTGTTGATAGGGTGGAGGAAGCTTTAAGTACATTACTACCTATGCTTCCTGAGATGCACTATTTTCGTTTCAATCCAGGTATCCTGCTTGCGTTTTGAATGGAATAACCTTCATTTGCCTTCATCCAATTCATTTGAATCAATTTTCAGAAATTTATTATTCTCTTTCAATTTCAACTTCATTTTTTTTCTCTGTTTAATGAAGTGTCATGAAACAGTTGCTACTCTTCGGAAGAACTTTATTCTCAGTACATGTTCTTTGGGTTTTGCCTCACAGTTGATGAACACTGCGATATGGAACTTGATGAGACAGATCCAACTATCTGGCTAAAGCTGGAATCTGCAGTTGAAGAATATATACAACAGAATCATCTGGCATTTGAAAATGCCTGCGAGAGATTGCTTCTTCCTTTCCAACATGAGGAGAGGTGGTCCGAGAATCTGAAAACTAAGTTGCCCAAGACAAAGGAGTCAATTGAGGGTATTCTGGATCATATATTTTCTATGATGTAAAATTTCACTTTCATTAATCCCCCCCTTAAATATTAAGATTTTTTTTATCCTGTTTATCAGGTGCAAATGGGCCCACTTTAGGGTGGAGGCGTAATGTTCTACTTGTTGAAGCTTCACATAATCCAGATTCTGGAAGATCGATCCACCATGCCCGGGCACTTGAGTCATTTTGTGCTCGTAATGGCATACGACTATCCCTCATGCAAGGTTTGTCTGGGACTGTAAAGACAGTGCCATCATCTACATTCCCAACTCCATTTGCGTCACCTCTGTTTACAGGAAGCTTCCCTTCAAGTCCACTTTTCAACAGTCCTGATATTGGTCATAGAATTGGACGAATTGACCTGGTCCCTCCTTTAAGTTTAGATGGTCAACAGGGAAAAGCAGTTGCATCACCTCCATTGTCTCCTCGAGGACTTAGACAGCTCTCTTTGCCTGTCAAAACATTGCATGAGAAATTGCTGAATTCCCCACAAGTGGGTGTTATCCATTTGGCTCTTCAAGCTGACTCAGATGGCTTAATTATTAGGTACTTGTTACTATGTTTTATGAATCCCCGTTTGTGGTAAAGTTATTTTTCGACGTACGGATGGAAAGCTGATAATGCTGCCCTTTTATTTAGTTGGCACAATGATGTATTTGTGGTGGCTGAACCTGGAGAGCTTGCTGAGAAGTTTCTACAAAATGTAAAATTCAGTTTGCTGTCAACAATGAGGAGCCATCGCAGAAAGGGTGCATCTCTCCTGGCCAATATTTCTACTATTTCTGATTTAGTCGCCTTTAAACCTTATTTCCAAATTGGAGGCATTGTTCACCGATATCTAGGCCGTCAAACCCTGGTATATTTATGTCCTTTGTGCTTCTTATAAGGTTTTGAAATTATTTTAGAAGCTTGAGGTGGATATCTCTTATGTAGGTAATGGAAGATAATCAAGAAATTGGTTCGTATATGTTTCGTAGGACTGTCCCTTCTATGCAGTTATCAGCTGATGATGTACGATGGATGGTATGTGCTCTGCTCCCACTTTTAATTTTCTAATAGTCCCTCTGGATGTACATTTTGATGGAGCTTCACTTAAACTATTAGGGCACTCTTATTGGATATTATACATCGTTCTATTTCATCATTCTGATCTTGAGGTTTATGGTATTGAATGTTAGTCCCTTGATTATCCCTGGCCTTCTATGGGTGAATATATTGGGAACCTAACACAGTCCTTTTTTTTCCATAAAATTTTGAGCAATCCTACTCTATGGATTATAATTTCTGTGACAATAGCATTGGCTGATTTTTAAAGCATCTGGACTGTGTGGATATTGTAGGCCTGTAAGGATGAGCTACTGCCATTATTTTGGCGATTATAGTCTGTTTTTTTTAGTCAAATCGTTTTCTTATCACATACTTTTCTTGGAACAATCTTTGTTTTGAAGAAGAATGGCCATATCACAATAATTGCTTTACATAGCTTCTTAATATCGTTGAGAACCATGTTTTCCTTTTTTATGCTTTCAATTTATGATGTACCGGAGTTTGTGTTGTATGCTGTCTCTGTTCTTCAGTACAACAGCATTTTTGCTGGTGTAGGAAGTAAAAGGGAGATAAATTGCTAGTCATTTGGAGCTTTAGATCCTCTGTCATATATGTGAAAATGCTCCAACTCATTTCTTTTTATCCTTTTATTGATATAATGTGTAATCTAGGTTGGAGCTTGGAGAGACAGGATAATTATATGCACAGGAACGTATGGACCTACCCTTGCTCTACTCAAGGCCTTTCTGGACTCCGGTGCCAAAGCTGTTATATGTCCTTCAAATGAACCCCCTGAGCCTCAGTTGACGACCTTGGATGGTACCAATGAGTTGAATGTGATGGAAAATGGGAAGTTTGAAATAGGAGAGGATGAAGCTGACGACGAAAACATACCTGCCAGTCCGGTAAGCGACTGGGAAGATAGTGATGCTGAGAAAAATGCGGACTGCACTTCTTTTTGGGATGATGATGAAGAGGAACTGTCACAATTTATTTGTCAGTTGTATGAATCATTATTTAGGGAGGGTGCTGGTGTTAATGTTGCCTTGCAATATGCCCTTGCCACTTATCGAAGAGTGGGGTATGTGTGCCATCTCCCTGGCGTACAATAATTTGTTCTCAATCTCACAAAATAAATTAAAATAACGAAAAACAAAGAATGAGAGTCTCTGCGTGATAGTATATAGATAAAATTATAGAGTTGATGACCAATTTTGAGGCTTATAAACATGTACATTGTCATTTGTTTACCATATCCCGTTGTTAGTTTATTTCTTCCCTTGTCCCTATGTGACTAATACATATTTATTAGGTTTAATTGCAGTTTTGGTCCTCTTTTTGTTCAACTTTTGGATTTTAGTCCCCCCATTTTTAAATCCGCAATTTTTCTAATTTTTTAAATTGAATCCAAGATTTCAATTGACGTTGATCTATCACAATTCTAAATGATGTGGAACTGAAATTAGAATACACATGAAAGCCCTCTCATATTAAACTTGCAATTAAATTTTATACTGATTAATTAATTGAAAATTTCAATTAAAATCTGATTAAATAAGTATTAAAAAAACACTTAAAAAATTAGAAAGTTGATTTTCTTTTTCACAAATAGATACCGCGAACCCTAAAATGTTATATGCACTGCGACTTTTTTTTGTTTGTGAAGGCTTGACGTATAAGTACTTTTATCCAATGATTTATTTTGTTATGGATCATGCTGTAAAAGCACTAGTTATGTCAATGCTATACCCTCATTTTAGCACTCTTTTAATATGTCAATTTATTATATTTGGATACCAAAATTATGCTGCCGTTATACCATCGAGAGACCTTTTTTGTGTCAATTTAATTATACTTTTGAGTTTGTGTCAATAGTTATGATGTCAATTTATCATACTTGTATACCAAAATCAAGAGTACCAATTATTATGACAAATCTTGTAATTGAAATCTGTGATTTAATTTCAAAAATTAGAAAAATTGAAGAACCAAAATTGCGGATTTAAAAATGGGGGGACCAAAATTCAAAAATTGAACAAAAGGAGGGATCAAAACTGCAATTAAGCCTTCTTAAAACCAAGACTAAAATTCAAAGTTGCAAAAGAAAAATATTGGAGGTTTATTTTACATTTGCTCTAGATGTTTCCATTTATTTTCCCTATAACATACTAGTAGTTTGGTCTTCATATTTTTATGGCTTCCGGAAGTTCATTATCTCTGTAAATCATCTAAGTTCGAATTTGAAAGTGCAGCATTCCTCAATTCACTTTTCTCTAATTTTTTGTAGGCCTTTGTCGAGAAAAATATATTGTAGCTGTAAATTTAAAAAACTGTTTAGCAAACAATAGGTTGATTTTCATTTTGGTTGGTTAGTAGGATAATAATCTGTTGGTACGAGGCAAGCAAATACTGAAACTTGTAAAACATTCTGACTCAGTCAGTTCTTTCCAAAATCTAACGCTGATGTCAAGGAGAAAAAGTAATAAAAAGGACGAATGGAATACTCAATTATCAATTAATCGAATCACTGTAAATATGAAGACCAAACTACTAGTATGTTATAGGGAAAACCCTATCAAAAGTTCCATTCCGATATGTCGAGCAATTTGGAGTATGCCTCCTTAATTCAACCCATCCTACCAAAACAACAAACCTCAACTCAATACACTCGAAACATATCATGTTATTCTTTGTACAATTTCAAAAGAAAAATTCTTAAATTTATATTACATCACATAACAAGTCTGTTTACCGTCAATCAAGACATACAGACGTAGAAACAAAAAAATTCAAGGACGTTATGTTTCTCCCTAGTTCCTAAGATAATAATATAAGCACAGTACAAAATTTATGCATGCAGGTCCCATGAATCTACATTTTTTTTGGCAAATTGATGCTTTATCAAACGCAGGTGTTGCGCGATTGCCCCATGCAGCTGCAAATGTAAACAATAGGAGTATATCCTACATTCTCTTCTCACCCAAACTTTTCTACACATACAATGATTTTTTTTCTTTTTGATAAACTCTAGACATACAATGTTAAACTATGATTCAGCCATCATATTGTACAAGGAACACGGGTTACTGTTCAAAGAAGTTTCTGTATCAAAAATGTGGCTCTGCATCAAATTGACAGAACAACAAATCAAATTGATCTTTTATTAAATCAACAAATCAATTTTAATGCATCAGAAAACAAGCATAATAGCATATGCCAGTAACATAACATTACTCACCTGCTTTCATTGTAGAGCGTTGTTGACAATTCAGGGTTCACATTCACCGTTTACACTTTTTGATGTCAATGCATTCTCTTCAGGTATTTCACAGACCTATAACATCATCAACAAAGAAGTTTAAACACGAATTGAATAGGGAATAGGGATATTTTCAAAATCATAACCGAAAGTCGTTTGCATGATTCTTCCCATAACCGCTTTTCACTATAACCGCTTTTCACTCTCCGCGTCAACACAAGTCGAGTTTCACTATAACCGCTTTTCGTTTGCATGATTCTACCCATAACCTCACCTCACCTCTTCATCTTGCATCGTCTTGCATAGGTACGAAGGATGAAGTATATGCATCTTTATGGTCTGCTGAAGCATGCCATCGAAAGAGGTGGCGTCATTATGGGATTGGACGTAGGAACAAAAAGGACGGGTATTGTTTTCTATGACATTCTCTCATCTCAACCACGCACGTACAGGTAATTCTATATATTGAATTGAGAGTGATGAAAATTATTAATTAGAGTTATAAAGGGAAATAAAATACATCATTTCATTGTTTATAAAAATTATTGTAATTTTTTTACATATTATCGTAAAAAATAATCAATGTTCTTAATTATGAGTAATAAAAATTCAAAAAAAAGAAATTAGTTCGTTGACACTTTTGATGAATAAGATTTAGTTATTATAATTATAAGTGATAAAAAAAAATATTTTTCTTCAAAAAAACTACTCATTTAATTATTAATTTAAAAAATGAGTATACCGGTACACTCAAATATATTGGATGTACCATAGAACTTGCATTTAACTAAACCATGTTTGAATAAATAATTCCAACTAAATGAGAGCTGACATGTTTGTTTTTAGCCTTATAAAAATGGTGGACGGGTGGGAGAAACTCAAAAGTCCTTCCACACTTGCGAAAGAATTAGAGAACCTGGTATTTGCATTTGTAATTATAATTTTTTTTTAATATATATAAGGTATTTAAATTACAATTTGTGTGCAGGTGGTCGAAAACAAGGTAGAATGTATGATTATTGGTTTGCCGAAGGGTTACCCACCTTTAAATGTATGATTTTGGTTTTTGCTAACTACACATGCATTAAATCTACATGACTATGACATCTTAGTACACTATCAATTTGTGTGCAGGTGGTCGAAAACAAGGTAGAATGTATGATTATTGGTTTGCCGAAGGGTTACCCACCTTTAAATGTATGATTTTGGTTTTTGCTAACTACACATGCATTAAATCTACATGACTATGACATCTTAGTACACTATCACATTGAGCACACAAAAAGGATAAAAAATTTGGCTGCGCATTTATGAATATAGGTGAGAGTATGATGCTATCAAACTAACTTATCACCTTGAGCACATCAACATGGTTAATGCATTCAATTTTTCATCCAACTAAACCAATCTATATGACCATGCGCGCAAATAGGGCTGATATTAGGGATGCACTATCCCACTTTGAGCAACTAAATACATCAATATGGATCCTGATAGTAGTTGTACAATTTTTTTTTGTTGCATGGAAGCCATGTATGAACATGCAAAGGCATGAATGGTATAATTCAAGTGGGACATTTAGGGCTTATACTCTTTACATCTAATATCCAATATACTGTGCTTATTATACGACATGTTATATTTGAAGCATACATGTAGAACCCAAAATTTATTATAATACATACTTTTAATTCATATAATCCTTTAAAATTGTGAAACACATATTACATAGAGGTTTACATGTTAGCAGGTTCATTTAATGGAAGCATTATATTCTATATTGTGTAATACGCACATGTTTCTATCTTACTTTAGGAAATGTCAAGTAAAATTGTTTCCATTGTAAATGGTCTTCCGATTCAATAAAAATTGCATTGGATGTGGGCCTGGAATCAACAAGGTCATTTTTAATGCATTGCTGCATTAAGTAGGGCCCAGAACTTCCCTTACCCAATGCAACCAATGTTTGTTTTCAGTTGGTAGCTTCATGTAACCTAACATTGCTCATTACTTTCAGGAACTACTGTTGGAGGATGTGAAAATCTTTCTATTACTAACCTAACATTGCTCAGTTCACTTAGGGTAGGTTTGCGAGTTGGTTTTTGGAGGGTTTTGGAGGACTAAGTCTATATTTTAATATACATTTGATATTTTTAAAAAATTAAAAGAACAACATGATATGATATTCTATTGTATTATATTGTTTTTTCAATTTTTTTAAAATATCAAATATATTAAAATATAAGCTTAACCCTCCAAAATACAACTTGCAAACACACACTTATTAGAGAATGTGAAACTCTTTCTACTTCTACAAGGCACATATGAAAACAACTGATCTACTACTATCTTTGCATGGTAGAAATCCTGACGAGAAGCCTACCAGGTACAGAGACAAGCATGTTGTTGTCAACTCTAAGCACTCTTAAGCTTCTTAGCTCACCAAGCTCGGGTGGTAAAACGGCCAGCTTGTTGTTATTTAGATAAAGTTTTTCAATGTACGGCAATTGTGTAAGCTCTACTGGAAATACCTGTACACAAATATAGTGTTTAAAATATCCCTGGTCCAACTCAATCGTATTTGACATCCGCGCATCAATTATAAAATTCAATGCACTTCAAAAGCACCAAGGAGGAGATAACAGGCAAGCAAACATAAGAATAAACCACAAATATTTCATGTTACTTAGCAATAAACCAGAGAATAAACAAAACAAGACTGACTAATTCCTTCAATTTTGGAAATTATGCATATCAATCAACAGCCATCAAACAACAACCAAGCCTCTACATTGATCAAATGACGCCATAATGTTCTATCATATACCATATTTCTATCTAGCTCATTAATCTCTAGATCATTCTTAACATAACAGTTTCTCTTATATATGCCTCTAGTGATTTGACTACCATGCATCTTATCTACTCTTCTTACTACAGAATCCATAGTCTTCTCTCTATATGCCGTATCAATCAACAACCATCAGATTTACAAAATTATACACATGAGTTGCAAAGGTAAAATCTATTGTGGTCGTTCGTAAACTACATGCTAATAAAATTAAAATCACACAGATTGCATAAAATCATATCATAAGAAACTACACCAACCAAAGCAACAATAAAATGCACATCAAAACTTGAACTAGCATTGAATAACGAGAAAATAAAGCTCACCGACAAGCCACAGCCACAAATACTAAGCACAGCAAGACTCGTCCAATGATGACCACCA
>Ga0228710_1008931_pt1 | contig 14159 bp, 12 predicted proteins | sample MedpolnodulmetaG_FD_177995 | JGI IMG/M metagenome (GOLD analysis project Ga0228710, IMG submission 177995) | Root nodule microbial communities from Medicago polymorpha collected in Santa Monica, California, United States - pink nodules | ecosystem: Host-associated > Plants > Roots > Nodule...
ACAATATACACCAGAAGAGCCGTAAAAAGACACTCCAGCAAAAAACCACCAAGGGATGCACTCGAAACCCCACAAACGAGGACGAAAGCGCACCCACAACAGCCCTAAAAATAAAAGGAAACAAACATAAAAACAAATGGCACCAACAAACCGAGAGCTACAACCGGCAGCAACCCAACAACACCTGCAGGCATAGAAAACAACAAGGATAGCCTGAAAGCCACACCAGGAAGGGAGGAGATGCAACCCCATGAAAAAACAACCACCACAAAACCCTACCGGTTCCAACACAGGACGGGCTGCACCTCCCACTCATAGAGAGAACAAGAACTAGCAGGGCACTTAACCCGGAACCACTTCCAAGCTAAGAGTTTCACTCTGTCCACCACTGGCTCCTCTCGGAGTAAGCCACCAACAAAGATAAGGTCATTCCGGGACACCCAAATGGTCCAAATAACAACATGCCAAACAAGAAGCAAACCTAATCTAACTCTCTTCCCCCATCCTAACCCCGTAAAAGCCTGAAAATGTTGGGCTATCCCCATGGGCATCACAAAGACCCAACCCAACCACCTAGCCACCTGATACCACACCGGAAAGAAGGAAGGACAAGAGAGGAACATGTGTGTTGCTGACTCCAACGACACATGACAGAAAACACACCTCACTCCTCTCACAGAGAGCGGAACACCTCTCCTAAGAAGATTGCTCCTCGAGGGGATCCTATCAAGGAGGAGTTGCCACGAAAAAACAATAACTTTAGACGGGCCCCAAGATTTCCAAACCCTCGAGACTGCCTTCAAGACCTCCCCTTGAGGGATACCCGAAATCGTAAGACCCTTAAGGAGGGACGAATACGCAGACTTAACAGAGTACCGACCATCAGTACTAAGCGTCCAGGACCACACATCTTCCCCCACAACCATCGCTCATCTAGTCGCAACCGCTTGGAGATCAGCTAGCATGTCCGCTTCCCAGACGAACAAAGCTCTTCTCCAGGTAAGATCCCAAACCCAAATGCCAACCTCCTAGTGACCTAAATCCCCCACTTTCCCATCCACCTGCAGAGATAGGAGAAAAAGTCGCCTGAACCTAACTCTAAGGATAATAGGTCCACACCACGGATCATGCCAAAAATGGGTATAGAGACCATCCCTAATAACCTTAGTCACCCCGTTAGAAAACCAATATTCTCTGGATGCCTCCCTATCACCACCCAAGAGGGAGATATTAGACCACCAGGATGAAACACCACGAAGGCGAGATGGCCTACCACCAAGATGAGGGGAAGGATAACACTCCTCATACCTGGCAATCAGGATATCACGCCACAGGCCACCCTCCCCAATGAGGTAACGCCACTGCCACTTTGCCAAAAGGGCAAGATTCACCTGACGGAGATCCCTCACCCCCAGCCCCCCCTCACGCTTAGGCTGACAAACAACCGCCCAAGAAACCCAGGGGATACTCCTACTCCGCTTAACCCCACCCCATAGGAACTCCCTCTGAAGGCGAACAATCTTCTTCCAAACCGATACAGGCATCTTCATGACCGACATGTAGAAGATAGGGATGGCACTAAGGACGGAATTAAGGAGAACGACTCTACCACCAAGGCACATACTTAGTCCCCTAGGACCCCAACCTATTAGCTAGCAGCTGAAGGAGCGGTTGCCAAGTCTTGTAATGTAAAACATGTGAGATCTTTAAAAAATTAGAGTAAAAAAGAGAAGATGATGAATGAGAAGAGTATAGCGAGGGATGAGTGGTTGCAAACATGAGAACTTGCAGAAAAGAAGCTTCATGGAGTAGGTGGAAGGTTGGGTACGAAGATGAACCGTTAAAATCATAAAATGTAATAAATGTAAAATAATATAAAAGAGTGGATGAGGTGGCTAAATATGATTGAAGTGTGTCAAAAGAGTGTGTTAGAGGGTGTGACCATAACATTTCTCTTCAGGTATTATTCTCTTTGGAGATTAAAAAAAAAATGTAGTTCAACAAACACTTATGTTGAAAAAATATGCACGATAAACTAATTTTTTCATTAGAGTTGTGCTATTTAAAGCGAAGGAAAACATCTGAGATTATCCCGAATGAACCACTAACCAATCAAAATCTTGCTTTTGCAAAATACACGGAAGAAAGATATATATATATATATATATATCAACATGTGAGGGAAACTGGAAATACACTTCGGGAAGGCTTCTCTCGCGAGATTTAGCAATTTTCTTTCCATTAATATGGTTGAAAAAAATATAGTCCTCATAAACTAAGTTTTTCATCTATTAAAAATGATTCTTTTCAAAAGTTTGCTCCTTCTACTAAAAATGTTTTTCTTCAAAAGAAAATCAATAGTTATTTCATTTTTAACACAAATATCAATTTTTAACAAATTTATTTTTGAAAAAAGTTTACTGAAACTTCAAAGAACATTTATTAATAATTAAGATAAACGGACTCCTAATCTATTGTGGAGAGAGTATGACAGCTTATGGTTCTAAAATATGGTCTATCATGAATCATCTATGAAAAATGGTCCATGACATCCTTCATCATTCTTTATGTTTTGTTCATCCAAATATGAATCATTAGTTTTTATGGCTGAGTTACAATTGGTTCTAATATACATCCAAATATGAATCATTAGTTTTTATGGCTGAGTTACAATTGGTTCTGATATATGGACCACATTCATTAGTGGTACAATATGGACTAGTACTTAAAAAAATATTTAAAAATACAATGATGATATATATCATCTTTTAGTAGTAGAGGTTAACGATCATCCTCATTTTTTATGTCTAATAAAAAATACTCCTTCCGTTCCTATATATAAGTACCCTCTGCCTCTAATAAAAAGGTGCTTATATATAAGAACGGAAGGAGTAACTCTTAAACCATAAACCATAAATTAATAATCTCTTAGGTCTATGGTAATAGTCTAATAGACTTTCTATAAAATAGACTTTCTATTTAACTAAACTGTCTTTGTCTTTATAAAGAGTCTGGCCAAGTAATAATTTATATAGATGAAACTATGAGACCTATCATGTTCACAAATTTTTAAATGGCTAATAATTGATCACCAAACACTTGATGTAGAGGTTGAAGTACCCTAACCAAGTAGTTTGGGCTCCAATGGCAAGGAGCTCATTCCAAGGATGTACATGGGGAATACTGGGTTCGATTCTCAGGGGGAACAACGCTTGGTCAGTGCGCATGCCTCTACGTACGAGTTAGATTAGTTGCTCACCTTTGGTGGGTCGAAAACCGGTGCGAAAGAAAAAAGAAAAAAAAAAGGTTGAAGTACCCTCGTACTTCCTATAATCTATTTTGATTATAATAAAAAAATAAAATGAACTCGCTATCAATTTTGCTATTCTTTATTTTCTATTAGCCTGTTTTCATTTTCTATTAACCTATTATAATAAACTTAGAGAAAGTTCAATTTTGTTTTTGCTTACAAAATTATCATATATCTATTCAACCAATTCTAAGAGCTAACTTCAAGAACAAGGGAACAAAAAGTTCCATTTGATTTTATTTGCGGGAAAACAAAATTCTAAAATACTGGTTTCATAAGCTCCCACAGCTCCAGTAATATTTTACATAGCCAAATTCCAATAATCCAACACAACAAAATATTCATGCCTATCTTTTTTAGTTTTAAAAACGGAATATTCATGCCTTCAATTTAACAACAATCGGTATGCATATTATCTAAACATTTTTAAACAGATTTGGCTTTGACAGCACAACAAACAAACGTTTTAAACATATTTCTGAGATCAAACATGTCTGACTCAAACCAATTCAATTTTTTCTTAAAAATAAAAATTCCAACCAATCCAAACGGGCATTGTGTTTTCGAGAATAGGTTAATAATGGGCCTACTAGAGATCTTAGGTCGGCACTCTGGACTGGAAGGCCTGCACTTTGAATTCCTTCAAGGTTGATTTTTGCTAAGCAAAATCGAAGGTGAATATAAATGGATAATTTTCAATATAATGGTAATAAAAGTTTAGTAAACCAACAATGAATTCGTCTAAGTGGTAAAAGATTTGTGCTCCTTATATATATGGTTAGAGGTTTGGTTCTTGACTCATGCGTATAAAAAAAGTTTGATTGGAGGGAAGAATTCATATTAATTTGTGCCCCACATGTTCCCCGATAGAGGTTACTAACTTTAAGTTCCAATAAAAATATTATACCAATATTATGGTAACCCAAAAATAAAGCTTAGTAAAAAAAAGGCTAAATACCTATTTTGATTATTTAAGTTTGACAAAAATACCGGATTAATCCATTAAGTTTTTAAAGTTTTAAATAGGTTATTTTTTTTTTAAAGTTTCAAATAGATCTTTTCAGTTGTTAATTTAACCATTTGATGTTTTTTTAAGTTTCAAGTATATCCTTAAAAGGATAACAATGCATTAGATCAACAACTTAAATAATTTATTTAAAACTTAAAGGACTAACCCAATATTTTTGTCAAACTTAAAAGACTAAAAGATGTATTTGACTTAAAAAAAAGTACAAAGCCTTGAGATTCCTCACTATTTACCTTAAGTGTTGAAATTCTGACCATCAGACAACTTGACAAAATAATAATAACAAAAGTTGATAACCAACAATAATAAAAATAAATTAATGAATGAAAAATACTACAGTTATCATTTGAGCGAGGGACCATTGGGGGTGTTATCAGCAATCATGCATGTAGTGATTGCTTTGAGAAAGAAAAACACATGTGGTGATTATCAAACATTTTTTTAGGCAAAATAGAAATCAATTAAATAAAGAAAAATATTAACTTTGTCCTTAGGATACAAGTTAGCATGATCATTAAACAAAAAGAAAAAAATACAAAGACTAGGGGGAATTAGATCTAATTCAGGTACAACACAATCAGGATTGCATTGTGATAAATCAAACCAAGTGGATTGTCTATAATCTATCATAACAAAAATTCACAAATCACATGTGCAACCCAACAAACCCAAATACAGACGCGAAACCAGATTACAAAAAAATATATGAAGATGAACATTTGCAACAAACAATTAGGGTTTAAATATGGCGAATGGATCGACTCCCAGGTATCAAAATCCAAGTGCCAACATCACCCTTAAACAATACAACAAGCATATAAAGCTCTTTCGAGCATTAAGTACCATAGTGGAGGCAGACCTAACGCCTTGAAACATGCATATTTCAACAAACCTGAAACATCAAAGAATCGAAAAGTCAGACCACCAAACACAACATGTTTCAAACAGACGCGTAAGAACTGATATCGAGGGATAAGTCTAATATGTTAGTAACCAAACCCTTTTAGATTTTTGAAAATAAATCACTGCAAATTGAGTCTCAAGTCTGAAGTCACCACAATCTTTGATCGAAAAAACACAAAAAAAAAAAAATAAAAACAAAAACAAACAGAAGACCACAAAAAACAAATCGCTTCCACAATAACAACAAGAACATGTGCAATACCGGATTGCAAAAACAATCTGACAACAACAAGGCAAAAGCTTGACAACGGCGCTCAAAATCCAGACGGCGTCACCTCACAAAACACACCCAAACCACAAAAAGAAACCTGCATAACATAAAAACTATACATACTTTAATTGTGTAGAAATGAATTGTGAGTTTGAACCAATACCCCAATATATCAAACATGTATATGTAGTCTATTACCATAAGTTTGTTTACCTAACAGAAATGAAAATTTACCAAATAAAATATCAATCGTTAATGAACCCATGAAAGTGTCTTTTAACAATTCACGCCTCAATGTGTGATTTCTACTTTTTAGTTATAATTTTGCTAAAAGACACCTTCATAAAAAGTGTCTTCTAACAATATATATATATATATATATATATATATATATATATATATATATATAGACACACACACTAGATGTTATTAGCAATGTTATTTAATCCAACCATTGTTTTGATATTCCAACAAAAGAGTTTTTTTCGTAACCTCTGATTTTTAGGATATGGGGGTGATTAAGAATTGTTTTATTCAGAAATTAAACTTGAATTCTTCGAACAATTTATTATTTGATAAGCTTGTTAACCTCTTGAGTACAATCACTTTGTTGGTCATATAAAAGATTTAAGTATCAAGTAGATCAATTAAAAAATAACTACCACTAATTAACATTTATTTTAAAATAACTATTTTTTTAAAGAATAAAATAACTATTGTTGGCATAGCTGATCCTCAAATTAAATTGAAAAGGAGTTGGGATGTAAGAAATCAAGCAAGCAAGCTAATTACCATTGAAAAAAAATACATCAGGTAAGAACAAGCCTCCATATCATCGTTCCAAACCTTTTAAGATGTTGCCATATCTGCATCTTTTCCTACTTTATAGTATATCATAATTGTTCGATTCGGTAAAAAAACGAAATACGAGCTTTCAAGACTAAATATTAATGAACCCACTGGAGTTAGTTTAATGGTGATAGTATAAGACTTTAGAGTGTGTTTATCTCAAAGTTTTAAATTTAATTTTTCTAAGAATCAATTTCAGTTAACAATTTCATACAAAACTTTTCTATGACTTAAATGAATCCTTGCAAATAAACCGTGGAATTAGATCTTTTAGATTGGCCAGTCTTTAACTGAGTATCCATTTTTTTTTTTTGATGATAAAATAAAACTAAAAATGAATTGAAGAAAAAACACTTCTGTTCTTTTTATGTTCAAATAAAATAATCATTGATTTTTTTTTCTTCTTGTTAATTAAACAAGATAACGTAGCTTTCACTGCCTCCTTGTTTCTTTTTATTTTTTATTTTATTTGTTTCGTCATCTAGAAAATCCTTAAAATAGTCTACTTCAACTCTACATATTTCAACTTTAACTTTCATCTTAAATTTTTGGTAATTTTGTTTTGGGTTAAATATGTTTTTGAACTCTATAAATATACCAACTTTTCGTTTTAATCCCTCTAAAATTTTCCTTCAACTTTTAGTCCCTGTAAAATTTTCAATCACTACTTTTGTTCCCTATTTTTAAGTTAATTTTTGTATTTTTTAATGAAATTATGCAGAAATATGTAGAATATTGTAAAAAAAATTCTCCAAGAAAATTAGAATTTTTTAACAAAACATAAATTAAATATGAATTTTTAACCGTAAAAAATATAAAAATTCATATTTTGTTAAAAAATTCTAATTTTTTTTGGAAAGATTCCTATAATATTATGAATTTTTCTGCAAAATTTTATTCAAAAATATGAATTCTACTTATGAGTTTACTTTAAAAGAGGGACCAAAAGTGAAGATGAAATTTTTTTTAGGGACTAAAAGTTGAAGGAAAATTTTTGAGGGATTAAAATAAAAAGTTGGTATATTTATAGGGACCAAAAACATATTTAACCCTTTTGTTTTTTTATGATGGATGAAATAACTATCTTTTGTACAAATTCGTCTTAAACATTTTAATGGTTTTGTTCTATGGATCTAATTTGGTTACAGTTAAACCGTGATAAAATTAAGAGCACTGTATTGTAGGTCTGCTTGCAAAAGCCTATGACTAGATTTGTTTCTATATACTTCATCTCTAACTTTCACCCTAAATTTTTAATTTAGTCCCTATCAACTCGATGGTCATAATTGGATAGATTAATTTAGTCCTATTAACTCGATGGTCATACCTCTATGTTATTTTTTTTTTGATCAAGTCAATACCTCATGTTCTAAACATTTTAATATTGAGTTCAGTTGGTGAGTCACTCTCTACAAAGTGAATGCCAAATTTGCAAACTCAAAACAACAAAAGAAACAAATTAAACTCGTGTTAGTAACTGCACTATGGCACAGCAGAGTGTTGCTTCCTCAGGCCTCGACACTGCCCTTTTCAAGACTAAAAAATTTTAATTTATTTTTTATAAAATCAAGACTTAGAAATTCTCTCATCGAAGAAAGAGCAACCCGTGATTAAATTTAAAAGGAGCCATATTTTATACCCAAATTACACTGATTAAGAAAAAAGGAAAAGTTTCTTTTATCAAGAAATATACTCCTCCCTCCCACAATACTTCTATCATATTAAGTTTTTCCTTTTTATAAGTTAAAGTAGATGAAAATAAAGTAAAAAAAATAAAAGATTTAAAATGAAAAACATATTAAGTTTCTTGTAACAAGTAATAAAGTAGTAAGTTTATCGTTTTTCATAGAGATTGTTGTTCAACTTAACAATTAGTAAAACTTATTTCAAAGGGTGAAAGTAAAATAAAATTGAATGGAGTTGCAGGGATGAATTGTCCCGCCCAATGCAAGATTAGACTTGTGATTCAGATTATTAACGACGATGAGGGAATCCGTGAATCCTCCTCCGTCCTTGTTGGAATTAACTTACTAAACAAACAACTATGTGATGCCTACTTATGATTTACTAAAATCAATGGGTAAAACTCATACAAAGCTTCTCATAACAACTATATGTCGGACTAACCTAGGTTACGTACGACGTTGTCCAAAGAAGAGAGTAGTAACAGTTAGGTTTCAAACTTGAATTTCATTAAGCAATTTAACAAAAAATAATTAGAACAACCAATGAACCGATTTTATTTCGGGTTGTAAGACCTACTTTTAATCTACGGATCAATTTTCAAGATTACGATGCGGAGATCTTCGTTGAAAAAGCATTAATGAACATGCATGGACTAATTTAAATCTGACACAATAAAACATCAACTGAATGAAAACTTTATTAATAGAATCCAACAAATAAGAAGGGGTTCATTTTGGAACCCTAATCAAGAGGTTTAGTTGCTCATGACAATAGACATCATAACAAAACAATAGAAAAACATACCTTAGAGAGAACAAGAGAATGAAGGAATCCTACCTTGAAGCTTTGATGTTTGAACCTTGCCTTGAGCCATCAGTGTTTTGAATGAACAATAATGAGTGCAAGGGTCTCTATTTATAGCAAATGAATACGTAGGGTTTAAGATAAGAAAATTAGGTTTTTTGCACCGATCCAACCTGGAAAACAAACTGCAGGCAATTTATGCCCGCAGCTGTGCGCAGATGGCCCCTACAGGGGCGCAAATGCTGCATGGCCAGACGCCTGAGGCATCCCTGAGGTGCGAAATCTTGCGTTTTCATTTCGTTTTCGACCGTTCTTCCGTATGGAACTCCTAGGAACTTGAAATGAATTTTCTATATTTTGTAATGTCTTCAAAAACCTTCTAAGAACCATTGGTTTCAATCTTTATATCCTTGATCCTTCAAGTGATGTCTTGATTTGTCAATATATACAATTTCTCACTACAAAACACTAAAAACACATATGGAGTTGCATGATCTAGGATAAAAGTGAATTACAATGACTCGAGTGAAAACAATACAATATGTTCCTCAAACCATTGACAACATGTACATTGCAGAGGGGCCACACTTATATAGACGAGCTGGCTCTAACCATTCTCGTGTAAACCGTTTGGGTTACATGAGATTGTTGGATGCCAAGCGTACACCCAAGATCATCTCTAGGAGGTGTTTCCGTGTGGTCGAGCGCACAAATGACCTTCCTTAAGTGTCTATAAGTTGGTGCATCTGTTTCTCGGGCCTTCATAGTTGGGCCGAGGTCCGGTCCGAAACTAAACCATTACCTACAAATTGGTTGATTCATATTTAATTAAATATTTGACAAAAAAAAGAAGGTGACCTGAATAATTTTAATCCCATAATCGAATGTCACATTGAACATGTCATCGAAATAAGCCATAAGTTATATAGATTTATAGGTTAAAGTCAATTTAAACAATAATAGGCAATATGAAACCTGTGAGTACCACTAGTACTCCAATTTAGACTTAAAATGCATTGGTAGTTTGAGTCTTGTTATCCTTCTTATTTTATAAAAGGTGTACGTGGCTGAGTCAGACTTTGCTACTTCTATCTGGTTGCTGCGGGTGAATGTAAAATGATTGTGCTTATAATAAACCAAGGCATGATTAAGCAATATCACCTAAAGGATTTAAGAATATTCAGTATTAACTTGTATATCGACAACAGAAAAATTAAACTTACATCGTTGTTTATAAAATATTAGCAAGGTAAGATGGGTTGGGTCAAGTTTTGTGCCCTACCTATATAGAAACTAGCACTGAAATGAAACATAATCATAAAGGATTACATCTGCTGGTAATATCGGTGCAAATCTGCTTAAAATTATAAAGCAATAATGTTTCATAGAACTACAACCACATCTAATTGATTTGCTTGCTCACAATATCAGAGCAGTTCATAATTCTGTTATAATATATTGTACCATTGATAAGATGGATCGTACAAAAGAAAAAAACTGATAAGAAAAGCACATGGAATAACGGCTAGTTTTCAAGAGTTATTTGGTCATTAAAGTAAAGCACAAAAGGACAAAATAATGTCTAGTTTCCAATAGCTAATTCCTTGTTTGCTCACCAAGATTGAATCTCTATAAAGAGAATCATCATTCAAATGAGAAATCATCTCTCCACAACAAGAACTCTCATCCAAAACATTTATGCAGTAAGAATCATTAGATCTAAAAAGATCAGAAGTAGAAAGTGTAGATTGCTTGAAAAAGATCAAATTCTTCTTCAAACATGAGATTCATTGTCATACCGTAATATCCATACTAAACTGTCTAGATGCAATGCTGACTCGATCTAATTTAACTATTATTATTATTACTAATGACTCTATTCCTATGATTACTAGATGTTAATCCTATTTCTAAATGCAAAATTAAATGGACTAGCTCTTACTATTAAATGACATAATGTTAACTAGACTCGATCTAATGATTACAATCGTTATTTTTACTAAGACTCTAAAATTCAATGCAACTAATTATAACCTAAACTACGACTCTAAAAATAAAAATAAAATAAAATGGGTTAGTTCCTATATGAGAAAAGAAAAGAAAAATGGTTAGTACTGGGATGGATAGAAATCTAAATGCAAACAGAAAAATAAACTAAGTTAGTAACAATAAACTAAATGATAAACTAGACTCTAAAAAAAAATGAAATGAAATGTTCCCTAAAAAAAATAAAATGAAATGGTTCAACTAGAACTAAATATTGTTGGTTTTTTGATTTTTTTGGTATTTTTGAAAACAGAAAAATAAAATGCAGAAAAATAAATGACAAAAAATAAAATAAAATATAAGATAGGAATAAGTAATTTGAATCGCTTAGTCGAAAATATCAACAATACCCGACAACAACGCCAAAAACTTGATGGTCGGATTAGACAAGTGTACCAAATCGTTTACCAAGTAATAAAGTGTAAGTAGAGTATCGTATCTACAAGGATTGCCATTTTGTCCAAACAATTCGCGTTACTTATTTTGTTTTGACGATATAATAATAAAAGAGTTAAAGGTTACAAATTGCAATTTTTATCTGTTTGCAGCAAAGCAAGACCTATTTGGTTGCATAAAAGTAAGCAGCAGTTAGGACTCTTCGAATCCCCCTATTTATTTTGATGGAATTAAATAACATTCATGTCACATTTAGTTATCTTAAGTAGACTATACAACTGATGAGGCCATTGGGACGTTCTAACTTAGTCAGTTCGTCAAGTTGCATTTGTTGATCGCATGGTGATCCTTACATGCAATGCCTTACTCTCTCAGTTGATTTAGGTCTATCCCTCCAATGTTTACTTGCACCTGCTGATCGCAGGGTGATCTTTACATCCAGGGTCTTACTACCTAAAAGGTAATTGAAACATAGACTTAAATTGGCGTTCATAGATTTCAAAAGGCAATAAAGGCCAATGTTCCTGAAGGTCTTCCCTCTCAGTAGTTCTATAAACGGGCAGCCCTATCAGCATCTACCTTACCAAGGGTCGAGGAGAATGGGTTTACTAGGTTTGATTCACTCCCCAGAGTCACTTGTTTTCTTAATTAATAGCTAGTTACATCCTAGGTTTAGCATATTTTACTGAATATTAGTAATGTCACCTCTGAAGTACATACTACTAGGGTCAACTTGCTTTCACTATATTTCGTCTAGTTTCTAACTATTTACTTCCTACATAGGCAGATATAAATATTAAGATATAAGCATCAATATTAGGCCCTGTCATAACCTAAGTACCTAATTAAAGGTTGCGCTCCTTTGAAATAAACTAAACCTAATAAAACTTAATAGCGAATAGAAATAACTAAATAAACGACATTAAATTAAATAATTATCCAACAAAACAAACAGAGGTTCATCTTAGAACCCTAACCTATAAATATCTAGTTACACATGATAACTAAGACAAAATTCAAAAAGATAAAAACATATCCTAGAAAGATATGGAGAAGATACAACTCCTCCTAAAGCTCCTAGAATCGCCTTCCTCTTGAACAATTTCTGTTCTGAACGAGAAATTAAGAATGATGAAGGTGGTATTTATAGGAAAAGTTTCCACATGGGTTGGGCTAAAAGAAGCACTGAATAGGAGGCAACCTATTATCGTCGGGACTGAGACGTTAAACAAGCGCTGAATGAGAGACAATCAATTGAGTTACTTTCTGCAATTATTTTTCCTTTTCAATAAGCTAAACTGAGTTTTCCTCATGTTTTATCATATAAAATTTTAGTTATTTGCATTTACATTTACAACTTTTCCTTTTGTGCTTTAGTTTGTTTTAGTCTTAGATACTGTAACGCCCTATTTATTTATATGATTATTTTAGTTGAGTTTAGAGTCTTTTAGATGATTTATGTTGAATTATGTTGATTTATGTTGAGAAGTGATGTGTTGTTGTGTATTATTATTTTATTAAGTGGCTTTATTTTATTATTTAGTAGGATGGGTGGAAATTAGAATAATAAGACTTGTAGAGGGGCTGAATTAGAATTAATTAGAATTAGGTGGTGTTAAGTAGAAAATCTGTTGAGATAAATAGAAAAGCAAGAGTCAGACACAAATTAGGTTTTACAAAAAAGTCTTTGGGAGAAAGAAGAGAACCAAGAGAAGGGAGAACTTGTAGAGTCTTGCAAATCACCAATCTAAGGTAAGGGTGGGACTAACATTCTCTAATCTTAGGTTATGTAATTCTGAAATTGAATTTAACATGTAGTTTTGTTGTTGTTCTTGTGAATTTGAGGATTAGGGTTTGAAACTAGAATTGATCGTAGAACATGTAGAATTTGGTTGTTAATAAGTGCAGAAAGTCCATAGAATTGTGTATAATAGATGTTCAGATTATAGAATCATCACAGGTTGAGTTTCCTATCAAGTTTGGGATTGGGTTGGATGAAAATTGGGTTTTTGGGGTGAAAAATCGCACTTCCCGACAGAAACCTGTCACAATTCGGCACGGCGAGTAGCCTGCTCGCCACGGCGAACTATGTGTAACAGAGAGCAGTGTTTGCTCGCCTTTAACTCGCCACTGCGAGTAAGTTTGCCCGCGAGGCGAGTTGTTCAGTAGCAGTGCACCTTTTTCATGTTCTTGTGTCGTTTCCATGTGTTTCTGTTTTGGATTAGCCTTTGGTGTGTACATGAGAGTCTTAGGTAATACTGTCAATTCAAAAAGGCTTTGTTTAACATGTATGATTTGAGTTATGAATTGTTATATGAATGAACCCAATGATGAATTGCTATATGAATGCATTTGTTGAATTAATACGATGACTATATGATGTTACTCATAGATGATGAATATTATGGAATTATATTGTGGAGTCGTTGTCGTTGATGTCGTTAAGTCGTTGAGGTTGTACGTTGATGTTGTATAAGTTGTTGAGTCCATGCATACTCATATAAAGTTGGGGGTTCATGCCCTGTTGAATGTGTAATCATTCAAACCATGTTGATTTGAGAGCTTATGCTCTACACGTTGATTTAAGAGCGGATGCTCTACACGTTGAATTTAAGAGCCATTGCTCTACACATTGAATTGAGAGCCTATGCTCTAACACGTTGATTGGTACCACATGCATACTGCATAGTCAAGTTGTTGTTGTGTCTTTGCATTGTCGCGTCGTCGTCAAGTTGTTGTGGTTGATTTAAATGCCAAGTAGAAATAATTGAACAATATGTGAAGTATCATTATTGCTTAGTTAAAGTTGTTTATGTTGTTAATTTCACTGATGAATTATATGCTTATTATTATTGAATGTGAAATCT
>Ga0228710_1008932_pt1 | contig 14158 bp, 11 predicted proteins | sample MedpolnodulmetaG_FD_177995 | JGI IMG/M metagenome (GOLD analysis project Ga0228710, IMG submission 177995) | Root nodule microbial communities from Medicago polymorpha collected in Santa Monica, California, United States - pink nodules | ecosystem: Host-associated > Plants > Roots > Nodule...
CTGAGTCATTTTACTTTTCAATATAATATTAATTACTTTTTTTTTCTTTTGTAACTCTAATTAATACTATTTTCATCATTTCCAATTCAATATATTTCATTTTACATTTATGATAGTGTAGAATGCACTAATACATAACAAGTGCATTTAAAACTATTTTTCTCTCTCCTTCATTTATACATTTTTCTTAATACGTGTGAAATGAGATTTTGATTCAGTTAATTCGAGACGGAGGGATGAGGGGTGGAGCCAGATTTTAAATATTGGGGGACCAAGTCTTAAAAGGTAGTATAATTTAGCAAACAAACTTACATAATGGGTTTTTTTAAAAATGAAAAGGATTTTTTGCCATAAAAGACAAAGATCCAACATACAAAATGACACAATTGCTAATAATGGAGGACCATATTCATAATCATGTTTAAATAGCAGTATAAAATAATAGTATAATGGTAGTAAAAAAAAAATTAAAAAAATTGGGGGGACCACGGCCACCCCCCGGCCCCATGGTCCCTCCGCCACCGGGAGGGAGTATGTTTTTTTCCACTCATTTGTGTATGCCAAGTTGATTTTTATCTAAATCTGTGATCAAACAAGTGTAATTGGTGAATCAAGACTTTAAGCTCGTCATTATGGTGTTAAGTAAATGGGGTTAGGCAGAAGAATGGAGAAGCTGGTAGTAAACTAGGGACATGATATACCCCACAATGAAGAAAAGAGATCTAAAATAGCATCACTTTATAGAGACAATCATTAATAAGTCAAAGCCAAAAGATAATTTAGTTTGGCCCGGTAATAGTCACGGACAACAACTTCCACGTCTACATTAATCTCAAGGACCCTACGATTAGACATTTATCCTTATAATATGGCTAAATAATGAATCATAGTTTTATTGTGCTTAGTAAAGTACACACTTGATATATGACATTTCTTTTCCACACTATTTATATCATGAATCATCAATAAACAGTTTTTAATAGGTAAAATCATCAATAAACAGTTTTGCAAATTAACCTTGTTGAAGAAAGGCGAATAATTTTAAGCACAATCTAAGCACCCGGACAAAGATTAGTATCATAAACCGTTCAAAAATCGAAATTTGTAATATACTACGTAAAAAGACATAATATAAAGTTTCTAATTCGTTTTTTATCTTTTTTTTTTCTTTTAACTTGGTCATTTAAGTATTAAAACATAGCATGCTTAAACTTTCTATTTGTCTCTAACTAAGCATTCCTTTAGGTAATAAAAAGTGATTATTAAGTTCATGTTTTAATACTTAAATGACCAATAAAAAGATGAAGAATAAATTTTAAATTAACAAAGTAATGTTGTGTGATACTGATATTTACACACACTAAAGAAATACACACACCATCAACAAACCTGTCAAAATATAATAAAAGTAATAACTGTGTTAATTATACAATTCTTCTAGTGCAGTTGAATGTGACAATAGACATATATGCAGCATATAAACTATCAACCCCTTCTCTTTTCTCCAAATTGGCATCATATCATCAATGTCTTCTCATTGCATCTACACAGCATTTACATTCCATACATGAAGTAATTTCAAATGCAACAATTTCTTAATGTAGAGAAACACTATTGGTCAGTTTTGGCTCTTTTTATCATTTCATTAGAAGTGAATGGAGAGAGACTACCACTCAGTTGAGGGCTCTCTTCTCTAAAACTTGAATTCAGCATTGCAAGTTCTCTAAGTTGTTGCCTCTTGTAAATGTCTTGTGACTCATCCTGCACAAAAGAATAATAAAGGAAAATTATAAATACTATAGCACAAGAATTTCATTTACCTTATAGTTTAATTACATTTTACAACCGTATTGGTATCTTGACTATATCGAGTTTGTGTTTTTTTACTACATGAGTGTAGATTTCTAAAACAACGAGTTTTCCTGTAACAGGCTTCTCCATTTAGAGGAATTGGATTCTCGACAATCACATAGTCATGTAGTTGTAGATCTCGGCTGTTAAACAAAGATCAAAAGACTTATATTTCGAGTTACATTTTAAAGCCGATTTGGTGAAGTCAAAATATTAGTCATCCGATCTTCATTCAATAGCCGAACTCACTTGACTGTGTGATTGCATACTTTCCCTTACTGCAGAAATCCAAGTCCTCTTTTAACTTCGAAAAGGAAAACAGCGTATTCGAAAACACCTTACATAAAAATGCATATTATAATGGACAATGTGTCAAGGGAAAAAGAAAGTGAAAAAAACTGTTATTCATATTATTGAAATTACAAGAGAGTTGAAAAATATAAATACCACAGGTTTGAGTAGCTCTTCTATGATTTCTTGTGCTTGTCTCAACCTTAAATCAACAACATTGACAGGTAGCTCAGCCTCAATCAAAATGTGCAGTGGTTCATTCAAGTGCTCAAATCCTGGCCTTCCCCTCAGCAACTCTTCCTTTAGATTATAACAAAATAGGAATGAAGTAACAATTACAAACAATATTGTTTGTGCAAGGAGAAAGAACAAACACAAATCAAAAGAAGGTTTGAACGAGATTAGATTTGAAAACAGGTTAAAAAGAGTGGCACTTCCACCTTACGAATTCGGTTTTAAGACTGAATTAATATGATACCAGAGTCTATCAATTTAGACCATTCATCATATCATCATATTATCTACGCACCAAGTTCAACATTGTTGAACGTCTCAACATAAAAATCTAACAGTGTGATAGCAAATTAGATTTTGTTTAGTTGGAAAACAATCCTTAAGGGAGAGAAAATACCTTATCGAAGTCTTTTATTGAACCTTTCCCTCTGATAAATACGCGGCAACCAGTAGTAGCCTCCACTCGCTTCAGCGAATTACCCCTTGGGCCAAGAAGCCTCCCAACAAAGTTGAACTGAAAATATTACATCATGTGTCAATACCTAAATAAAATAAGTGTGAGAGTAGAAGAATGACACCGAGAATTTTACATGAAAAAATCGTGTACAGTTCTTGATGTTATTTTTCTACTCTCGTACATATGGTAATGAATATGATCTCTCAATTTATAACACAGAAAAATTGATGAGATATGTGATCATATTAAAAATGCATTCAAATAATGTTACAAATATCTTACAGTTGGATGGTTATCGTGAGGAATATCCAAGCGCAACATCTTCTTGACAATGTGAGAATTTGAGACTGCTGGTGCTCTTTGCCAATCCACATTTAACCCCTGATGTAATATTGGACTTAATCTCTTAGCAAATTTAATGGTTAAAGGGTAGAGATAAAAACATATAAGTGAAAGAATGAAAAAGAAATGGAAGGGGAATATTGGTACATGATAGAAATAAAACATGGTATAGCTTCTCTGTTTCAAAATATACAAAAAATACAGATCAATGGATCAGATACTATTTTATAATTTTTTCAAATTAATGGTGTGTCTGGTGTCCGACACTAACACGTATGGTTACATTCAAACTATTACCGGTGCCTACGTGTTAGTGTCGTGTCTGGTGTGTATTGGAAGAGTAGTGGAGATTAAATGGTTCATTAAATAAAAGCATAGAACAGAAACAATGCTTACTTCATGCGACAAGCTGTTCCATCCGGTGAAACTTGATGTAGTGTCTAAAGAAGGCATAAGACTAGGCTTGACACTTCCAAACTGCACTCTGTCATAGTCACTAAACCCTTGGTTCTGCATCAATCCACTCTTTCCAGAAGCCCTTAAAATCTCTGATAATAAAGTACTACATTAATATAAGAACAGACATAAAGTAGGAGAATTTCCAACTAAAAGTTGTTAAATATGAATTAAATGTTACTAGTACGCACATGAATTTATCAACAGATAAGCAACTTCACTTCTGTCAAATATATATATAGGAGACTAATCATTTTTTCATAAAGATAAATACAGTTTAGTGCATTATAAAGGAGATAATAGTCCTCATAACATAAGAAAAATGAGATACTAGGCCAAGTTATTAAGAAAAGTGAGTTTATGACCAAGACTGATTCAAGTAAAATTAAAAGTGGAATCAATTAAAACAAACACAACAACAAAATTTTAAATTGTCCAAAATAAAAAACCTATAATATATGGATTTAGAATAACCAACCTTGATTTAAGAGTCTAGTACATAAGGGTAAGACTTGCATGAAAGGTCCAAGCTTCTGATATTCTGCTACCAACTCAGTTAAGTATTGGCTATAGAAAAGATAAATAAGAATATGCAACCAAAAGTTAATTAAACTCATCACAACATATACATATAAGTATTTTTGGTCTCATCTCTCAAGTTCTCAAGAAGATGACCCTAGTATTCCAGAATTCGTCAACCGGTCTGACAATAGATTCGACTTAACCATTTGAGTTCAATCACTTGGTTACATACATATAAATATTCTAAAAGTACTACTATTACTTGAATAATATCAAAATTTCAATAACAAATATCAGAAGAAGAATTATAGTACATATACATATATACCTATCAACATCAAAATTGCTTCTCATGTTTATATTTGGTGAATTAGCCCTTGCTGTTCCTGGTGAGGAAATCTGATTGTTGTACAAACCAGACATCAATTCAACACCAAAAAAAAAAGGATTACACTAAAAGAGTATATAGAAAATTCAAAGGGATTAAGAAAGAACAGAAAAGATGTCTGAGAACAAGGGTGTGGACTCAAAAATCCTGTTAAGAAACATAGAATCACTTCACAGAATTGTGTTTGATTGATAAAAGAGAAGGTAGTGGATGAAAAGAAAGGTCACAAAACTAGAAATATAGATAGAGGGCCACCTTATATGTAAGTAGATTAGTAGTAAAAGCAAGCCTTAAAGTGTGTCTCTCTCTATTTGTTTATCTATCTAACTCAGTTATTGTTGTTTTGTTGACTTCTGTTACATGTGCTGTGTTGTGTAGCTGTATGTATGTTTTCAGTTTTACTTAACAAATTGAACCCTCAATGAGTAGTTTCTTTCCAAAATTTTTTTACCAATCAATAAGTATGGATAAACAACTTAATTAAGTGCTTATAGTATAAGCCTTTTATTATATAAGTGTTCATGTGTACGTCAAACTATTGTTTTAAGCTATCATGAAGAGCTTATGACAATAGTTTGAAAACAATTTATGGATGTGTCATAAACTATTGTTCTAGACTCTCGCAAAAAAAGTTCCGCAAATATTTGTGGACATTATTTGGATTAAAAAAAAAATTCAAATGACGTAGATTTTCAATATGTCCACATATGATATGCCACATCATACGTGACTTGGATACGTCATCAAAGTTGACCCCAAAATAGTGTGAAGGATCAAAAGTCAGAAAAATGAAAATAGGGGTCAAAAAGCAAGATTTTAAAAATAGGGGTACAAACTACAAAAAAATGAAAATAAATGTACTAAAAGTGCATTTAAGTCTAATGGAAAATAACGTCATGCTTTTTAGTAGAGAAACGAAATTATGGTAATCATTAGATACTCACACATATAAGTGGAGGAGTCGGGGTTGAAACCCCGATCACGGCTCCAACCTAACAATTTCAATATTTTTGTCAATTAATCTAGGACTTGTGGACAAAATTATGTTATGTTGTTTTCATATGAATTATAAAGTTACTCCGAAGAGCTTATTGAACTAAACTGAAAACAACTTAAGACATGTCATAAATTGTCTGCATTAGTTCTTATAAACAATCTTAGAAATATTTGTGACAGTAAATAAACTCGAATAAATCAATTAAAATCGATCCAAGAAAGAAAAGAAAGCTCTTCTAATATTTATCAAATTTCAAATAAACAGCAAAAGGCAAAAGAGGAGATTTGGATTGTGAGACTTCTAAGCTAGAGAATAGTAATTAAAATGATAAGGCAATCATGCATGCTCCAATTAGGGCGTGTAGATGGATTTGGATTTTATTCTGTAAGTTGCAATGAACAAGTATAGAGGCCACCCCTAATGATCAACGTTGCCGCCATATCATGATCATATACATTATAGAAAATATAAAGTATCATGATTGTGATTCATAGATTAATCATTGTTAAATGGCCGTATATATTTATTATATGATTATAAAAAAATATATATGCGAGCTTCATTCTCTTTTTTTTTTTCAAATAAAAGAGGGGATGGAAGATTAACCTGATGTTTATTTTGTGAAAACATTTTCTATTTATATGTTTTGAAATTTATATTAATGTTACTTGCCTGTATAAAAATAATAGACTCCATTTATCAAAAAAGAAATAATAGACTTCATAAATGAAGAATTTTATACATTTTTTTGGAAACAATGAAACTGCAAAAAAAAAAATTATTTTCATTATTTCGAGAAATATACCATCCCTAATTAGCATTTACATTCCTTCTATTACAATGATTATTGAAGAAATCTCACATATTTTAGAAAATACCAAAAATAAAATAAAAAAATGTTTCTACAAATTATGCTTGTCTAAGTAGTAATTATAATTAATCATGACAGCTTAGTGGGCGCTGTTATTGACTACTATCAAAACCAACTTGCTAACAATATTTGTTTTCAAAACAACCTGTCACTCCCATTCTTGTCTTACTCGAACCACCCCACTGACCCACCAAAATAATTCTCTTTTTATCGAAGCTTTATAGGCTTCATTGCTAGGGCCCTAACAATATATACTATATAGACATACATTAATAAAGAGTGGTAGGTTGATTTTATTTATTTTTAATTTTGATCTGAGTGATCAGAAAGGTGCATCTATACAGTAGTAATATGTCGAGATGCGAAGTGTTGGTACTTTAAAGTTACGAGAACAAAGAGTGAGAGGTATTAAAAGGATAGAAATTGTGTATTTTGAATTGATGTCAATCGATGCCTTTTATAAACATCGGTTAGTAGTCGTTGGACAATGATGAGGGGTTGTTATCATCAATGTCGAGCTGACATCTGTTATGAGCCGTTGAGATGTTACAAAGTGAAAAATCTCAAGCTAGTCGTTGGATGTTTACTAGAAGAAGACGATCCAATCCAATGCTTCGGGTTTCAGTCGAATAGTATGTTCGATACTGAGCACATTTAAGACGATCCAATCCAATGCTCTAAGGTTCATTTATTGTTATTGAATTAAGGGCAGGGATTAAAGCCCCCTAGACTACGAAGCACGGACACTCCTCGGATTAGACGTGTCCCGGTGTCGGACACGTATCGACACGACACCAACACTTGTACTTACACTAAATTATGTGATTTTTTCAAATTATTAGTTGTGTCGGCGTGTCAGTGTCGTGTCCGTTGTCCGTGTCCGTATCCATGCTTCATAGCCCCTAGACATGTTACTTATAATTAAGGAAAAAATTACTTTATGTTCTTTTTTACTGCATGGCTCTTTTTTTTTTTGTAGGAATACTGCATGGCTCTTTTAAAAGCATTGTTGGATATTATGTCTTATGTTGGTGATAGTAAATGTAATGTGAGATACAAACAATACACTTACTTTTTTTTAATGAAATATGGGTAGAATTTTTTAAAGAAACCATTGATGAGAACGACTCATGTTAAATTATGAGCATTATTCCTAAATTTGTTGTCATCCATGCAAGGATTAAAATTAACGCCAAGGAAGCTTGGATAGAAAACTATATTTATGTAAGCCTTTCATTAACATTTTATAATTGGATAGAGATGTTAAAAATTTACGTACATGCATATGTTATGTTAAAATATCAATTTGAAGACAGAGGGAGGCATAGGATTCCCAGCACTAAGCCTATATATATGAGGTGTCGTACATAACTTGCAGGAAAATGAATGGCAATATGTGCACGTTGGGCCAACATCTGAAGCAAATAAATCCAAAGATCTTAGATATGTCACAACTATGAGAATTGTTAGTGTTCTACAAATTCTGTTTTTTCTTTAAAAATACTTTGTATGTTATAGACCAAAACAAAATACTTTGCGTAATTAGTCCAAAGTGTTAGAATCGAACTTTTAAATATGAGTTGAGTTAAATTGATTGTAAAATCATATTTAGGTAAAGTCGAACCAATCTCAATTTTATTATAGTTAACACGTAGTAAACTCTCGGCTAAATTAGGAGAAACTAACTTGATTTTCGATAGTTTTAACTTTAAATAACTTCAGAAACTTATTAAACTCTTTTTTTGGATAATTTTTTTGAATGTTTTTATGATTGAATGAGGTAATTTATATAGTTTGATACACATTTATGAGCATAACACTTTAATATAACAATTTAATATATTTTTGCTTTGTAATTAATTGAAAATTTTAAATTGTTGATACATTGATAATATTATATAAATGTATAAAATAATTTTAATACCAGGTAAACTTGTAAGGGTTTACAAGTGGGTTCGTGTATGTGGCTTTCTCCTAGTAGGGGGGTGGTTTGGTGTGGGATTCATGTGTTGTTACTAGTGTGGGTGACAAGCTTGTGGATGCTTTTAGCTTGGTTTGAATGGGTTTAGTTTAGTTTGGTTTTTTCATTTGATTTGATTTTGTTTGGTTTGGTTCATCTCTATGTTTGTTAAATTCTGCTCTTTACCCAACAGTTTTTGCTCATTTTCAACTGTAATGATTAAATTGTCCTTGCGCGAGTTAACTCAGGTTAGTGTTATATTTGCGTGAGTTAAGTCACGCTAATGTAAATTTAAAAAATTTCAACGTAAGTTATCTCACGTTTATTAATTTATATGCAACTTTATTTAGTTAACTCATAAAATAAATGCAAATATAAATAAAAAGAAAGGAAGAAAGGAACATAAATAATACATATAAAATCATCTCATTTTATTAATAATTGATACATTTACAATAATTGATACATTCAATAATTGATACATTTTATTTGAAATTACTAAAAAGAGACCAACGTTGGAGAACAGAGGATCAAGGTTAGGGCAAAAAGAGACCAACCTTCTTGAGGCAAAAAGACATCAATCATTGGGGTAAATCTAAATCTGGTTCTTTTTATACCCCAAGAAAGAGTTTTTTTTACCCACGGTAAAAAGTTTTTGGGGTAAAAAGAAGCAAATTTACTTTTACCCCAAGGGTTGACCTCTTTGTGCCCCAAGTCGATTGACCTATTTTTAACCCTCTCTTGACCCTTTTTTTATCCCTCGATTGGCCTCTTTTTACCCCCAAAAAAGCTAAAAAAAATCAAAGACTATAAAGGTGAGAGAGTGAGGAGGAAGAGGAGAGAAGGTATGGTGTGAGGAAATGGTGAGTTTTGGTGAGCTATTTATAGGGATGAATGGGTAACATAGGTTTTATATGCACTAAATGCAGTAAAAAAACGTTAAAAAAAAGTGTAAAATGGATTAAAATCAAGGTTGAATAACTAATCACCGTCCAAAAAACGTGTTCTTGAGCACATACCACCGACCACAACAGCGTGAGTTAACTCACGCTAGTGTTAAACTCTGCGTGGGTTAACTCACGCTAAGTTGGCCGGTTGTTCATGCATTTTAATGCATTGTAAATGGTTTTTACACGTTTTTTTTATTAAGTTTTTTGGACAATGCTTGAAGTTTCAGAACTTTAAAACCATCAAAACGTATATGCAATTTGTCCTATTTGTTCTGGACCGATCAAAGACCTAGGCTTAACCACTTAGGCCCAATAACATACCAAGCCCAAATGCTGCATTTGGCAAGTTACTCGCAACATACCTCTTCTCCGCGGGGTGGGGTGGGGTGGGGGTGGGGGTGGGGGGTGGGTGCACGGAGCCATTGAGACATGCTCAAACGAACAATATCGTCTCTTTACCCACATTTCCGCGAATATCTCACCGACGGTTACACTTCTACCGATTTCGTAACCGCCGACCACACGTGTGCCTCACAACGGCTCTGCATTCACCCACCTCTATAAATAGGAGGCTCCTCGCAGCCTCCAAGGTAGAATCTCTCACACTCTCAAACCCCCCATTCTGAACTCTACTGACTTGAGCGTCGAAGTGTATGCAGGTACACACCTCCCATTCGGTCCAACGCTCACTGGAAGTATAAACAACCACCAAGAACCACCGCATTCAATACAGCGCCGACAGCCACCTTCTGACCAGGTACGATCACTATTGTTAAAAAAAGGATCTTAATGAGTCAATAATTTAATGACTTAGGTTTCACCAGTTGTGGGATTAGGGTCTAAACGTTTACGGTAAGACGGGTAGTTTTAAAAGCTGCGTGTAGCAAAGTGACCAACCATAAAAAAATGTGTTCTGACAATCAACATGTTTTTATACTATTTGCATTTGATACTTTTGGCTTCCTAGACTGTTGACCTTCTACATTGAGTTCAAAGGGTCGTGCTCCAGAGGTTGTTGACCTCCTAGGTCCATGAATGTTGTGTTTATGAAGATTAATTTTGCCATAAAAAAAGATCTAACGACACAACTTGTTATCTGCTTGTCTTCTATTCATCTGTAATTAATCCTTAATATATATAAAACGTGATCATTGGACCAAATCAGAGGCATCAAAATTATAATGACATATACTGCAAATGAAATAAATCAGAGCCACCAAAATTGACCAGAACATTTGAACTAATCATTGGACCAAATCATAACATATAATTCGTTTATTTCAATTTTCAAATATGTATATGGTAGCGCCAAACAATGGCTAAAATTTAAGGAACATAATCATTCTCTATCTTTGGTGGTGTACGAGTCCCTAAAGCCGATGGTACTTTGGCGTTACCAATATATACTATGTTCAAAGTTTCACTGCAATCAGCTTCCAATTCCATTTGCTTAATCTTTGTCTCTTGTTTGGCTCTTCTCATTCTACCAATCAATAGACCAAACATAAACAACAATACAATCCCTCCAGCCAAACATATAATCACAATCTTGAACTTGAATTCGTTCTTCCAATGAGCTTGTGGTGAAGCATTTGATTCCACTACAATTGAAACATGCCCTTGTTCAAATATTTGACAAACATTTCCATTTAATAAATTGTCAAACCTTATAGAACCAAACAAATCAAAATACACACACTTAGCTAATGAACCGTAAGGTGATGTATTTTTCACATAAGTAAAATTAACTAAAATTGGTTTATGATAAGCTCTTAATTCCAATTCAGGTAAATTTGAAGCAAGCAAATTTGTGCCATCATAGGCTAATAGACCAAGAACAGGTGCTAAATATGAATAACCAGATAAAGAGTAATAATTTTGAGACCAATTACCTAAATTTTGGTAAACCAAAACAATTCTCTTAACATAAGGTCGTTCAATAACCCCTTTTGGGATCTTAAATTCTTTGTAACTTTGGACACCTTTGTCCCACAAACTTCCACTTCTAAGCCTCATTGCGGAAACTTTAATCCCTGTTAGGTTGGAAGGTACTTGAGCATCATAAGGTTCACCGGTTTTTGGCGTCGAAAATGCCTTAAAGGCGCAATCTTGAAGCTGATCATCGAGCAAACGAGCAGAAGCAATGCCATCAAATGAAGTTTGTGCACTTGAAAGTATTAGACAAAGAAAACATGTGAATAAGAGTAGCATAGAAAAATTGGTTATGACCCTCATAGAATCAAAATAAATAAAATTCACTTAGAATTTTGTGTGAAGAGTTTGAGATTGAAGTTTGAAAATTCTTGTGTAGTAATTTATTTTTCTTGAGCAGGAAAAGAATGAAAAACATAAGAAATGAGGGTAGCAGAAGAAAAAAGTGATAAAGTTTTTGAAGAATGAACTAAGAATATTGAGGACGAGAATTATGTGACATGTGAGTTTGGGATTGTAATATGTATGAACCTTGCTTGTGCCCCTCTCACATCTTTTATAATTTGGTTTTTTTTCTTGGTCAATATAAATTGGTTGTATAAACTCTCAAAACCACCTTATTTTGGTATGTATTATTTTTAATATTATAATAAATTTAAAGTTTTCATAATTCCTTTTTAACCAACTATTCAGTCAACCGAAATTTTGACTCTCATTATTTTTTTACTTTAATTAATTTTCTAATTAAATTTTTTTTAGTAGGAAGATGCATGTTTATAATCATGATCATTAACGGACTAAATTATCCTTCAAATATCTGTAAAAAAAAACAGACTAAATTATCCATAAAAAAGAAACTGACTAAATTATTATTTTTTTTGAAATTAATTTTTTTAGTCAGTTTCTTTCTTAAGGATAATTTAGTCCGTTTTTTGATGAATATTATAGGGATAATTTAGTCGGTTAATGATCATGAGATTGTATAAATTGTTAATGACTTTTGATAAGGACATATTATTTCGGATAATTCAAATTTAAATCTTTAGTTAAAACAATCTTTATTTATCATCCCTTAGAAACATGCAATTTAAGAGGAAAACAATGTTATTCCTTAAAAATGCCACATAGAATTCTTGCAAGTTAATTAATATTTTAAAAAGTACTGGTATAAAGCATGAACATATAGCAATAAATATATGGAAGTAATTCAATTACAGTAGCTTCAAAGAACAAGGAAATGAAGTATAATAAGGAAATGGCTCCAATCCTCTCAAAAATAAAAAGGAAATGGCTCCAATGGTAAGTAGATCAAAAACATATTAAGAAAATAATTAGGGAGATCACACAGCAAAGCACGTGCAGTCAAGTGTAATTAATGGGAAGCCCATAATAGTTAACGCAACCAACTACATGTCCACATATGTTTTTTTTACTTTGGACAACCCCATTTTAGTTTCTGTAAGTGTAGCTCGTTGTTATAGTAGTTTTTGATTAACATGAAAACACATTAATTCTCAACTCTCCGTTTCGTTAGTCATTTTCGTTCATGACATTACCAAGAATGTTAACTCAATTAACAATGTTAATGTTATTGTTGGAATGTGGAGTTGGAAGGAAATTGAAGTAATAAGACTTTGAATTAGTGTGCTATGAATTGAAAAAATAAGACTTTGAATTGCTGCAATATTTAATTTTGAATACTAAAACAATGATAGAAATAATTATTTTTATTATCTTGGACTAGCGAAAAGACGGACACGAACTTCTTTTCAGTTTCTCTACATTTTTAATGAGAAACTATGCCAAACATAATATCAATAAATACCTTCTAAAACAAGTATTTTTTTTAGAATGCATAAAATTGAATTGAATGAGCTTTGACCAAAACTTGTTGAATGCTACATCGAAAAACCACTTCTCAACAATTTATTTCACAAACACCTCTCTTCAACTCACGCTGGCAACCTTGTCTTTTATTTTTTAATATTATATTTTAATTTGCTTTTTTCTTCCATTTTATTTTATTTTATTTTTTTAACCGGTCCATTTAAATTTTTTTTTTGAAGGAGGGTCCATTTAATTTTGTTATTTTTTTGAAGGAATTTTATTATCTTATTATCACTTGTAACCAAAAAAAAAAAATCTTATTATCACTTATATATTTAATTTCAATATCGTTTAATCATCACAACCTCACAAATAATTTTATTTCCTTTCTTCAACCCCGCGAATAAACACACACACATTAGCGTTAAAAGTAATACTTTATGTCTGTCTGTCAGTTTTTTTGTTACGCTAATGCGTATAATTTATTTTTGGTGTTGCATAATGCATATAATTATTTTTATAAAATTTTGATTTCAATTAAAACAAGTATAGATGCAAAAAAATTATACATATATATATATATATATATATATTTTACACGTTTATATTGTAACAAACTATGCATATCTTTTCCTTATTAAAAAAAATTAAACATATATTTTTCAATGACACCAACAATGTAACAAATATAATATTATATAATATAAATTCTTATCTTTTTGAATGACACAAAAAATATCGTATTCTTATAACAAAATTTGTTACAGAGTATAATTGGAAAAGAAAAAACCAACTATTTTTGATATTATTTATGTTATTATTTTAGCCTCCTTAAATTATTTCTCCTATTCAAATATTTAACAAGTTCTTTATATGATTGTCGCGTCATTTTTCGGAGATCAAGCTATTTTATTAGCATAGACTCATTAATTTTTTCACGACCGAACATTTGTTTTTTTTTTTTAAGAAAAAGGGGAAAAAGTTCAAACCACCCCTTTGAAAAGATTTTGGGTTCGGGGGTTAGTTATATTTAGGGAAGGTGTTAGCACCCTAAATATCCATAGTATTCTATGGGAACCT
>Ga0228710_1008935_pt1 | contig 14156 bp, 6 predicted proteins | sample MedpolnodulmetaG_FD_177995 | JGI IMG/M metagenome (GOLD analysis project Ga0228710, IMG submission 177995) | Root nodule microbial communities from Medicago polymorpha collected in Santa Monica, California, United States - pink nodules | ecosystem: Host-associated > Plants > Roots > Nodule...
AATTAAATAGTATTTTATCCTATTTAAGAAATTTTGAAAAGTAGTGTGACATGCCCGTTCGTGTTTAACTCTGATTATTTTTTATTTATTATTATTATTATTAAGTTTGGGATAACGGGGTGTTACACCATGTGCTTGCGAAGAATGTTTGGCGGTGATTTTGGAGATCAGATTGGACGTTTTACAACATTGACTGATCCAAAATCCAATCACTTTGAGGTCTTGGTCGAGAGGATCAATGGTCACTTTTTTTTGACAAAAGGATGGAAAGCAATTCGTGACTTTTATGGAATTGGTCTCGGAGCGTGGGTTACCCTGATTTTTGTTGTTGTGGGACGATTTGATATGGTGTTGAATGATAGGTTTCACAAAACTATCAAATATCCCGTTTTTGATCCACCTATGCATTTTCTTTTTGACAAAACTAATGTGCAGACAACTTTCAACGATCATCTCCCCCCATAACATCTCTTCTCTCTTATCGTCACAATATCAGTGACATGTTTATAGATTTCGAAAAAAATTTATCTGAATATGATGTAACAAAAGGTTTTCTGGTATGATATACTTTTCCTATAAACATTATTTTATTGTTAGTTTTTCATTTAGCAGGTGTAAAATGCTTCCATTTTGGTTTTTGCAGATGCTCATTTACACGGGAAATAATGCCCAAATGCTAGATATTTCTACTATCAATGTGAAAATTGTGGACGATTGCAGTAACATATGGGACTATGACTTAATTTTCGGTACTATTCCTCATGAACACTGTCGGATAGGTGGGCAATGGAAGAGGTTTGTGGAGGCTCGCAGGCTACGTGAAGGTGTCAAAATCAAATTGGGGGCTCCAATGGCTGCAATGAATGATTTCATTTATCTCGATGTTGTTTACGATTAGACCATGTTTATTTAATTGCTTGAGAACCTTGCAAGTTTTTTCTTTTATCAGAACCTGTTATTTTTAAGTTTTAAATTTTTGAAGTATTTTCCATCTTCGAAAGACTATAATAAGTTCTTACTCTTTAGCAAACTATGTGCTTTTTTTTGTTTGCCTAATTTTGATAATGATAGATTATATTTTTTAGGGTTAATATGTATTTACCCCCTGTAATTTGGGCGAGTTCCGGTTTACCCCCCTGTAAAAAAAAAAGTTTAGATTCCAACCCTGTAAAATAAGATTCGTTGATTTTAACCCCTGAACCATGTGACTGTGCAGAATTGCTGACGTGGCGAGCTGAGTGGCATGCTGACTGTGCATATCTGATTATGTGGCATGCTGACTGTATAATTAATTTTGTTTTTCATTTTTTTTAAAAAAATTAAAAAATTTGTAAAAGTTAAAAAAAAATCAGGATTTTTTTTTATTACAAAAAATAATTTTCAAATTTTTTTAATATTTTGAAATATACATTTTTCGAAAAATCCAAAATTTATAATTTATGAAAAATATATATTTAAAAAAAAATTAATTTTCCATAAATTTTTGAAATACATATTTCAAAATTTTTATTTCGAAAAAAAGTACAAATTATTTTCAAAAATTTGGAAATATATATTTTTCGAAATTAAAACAGATTTTTTTTTCGAAAAAGAAGTTTTTTAAATTTTCTCAACAAAAAAAAATTCTGGAAAATATTTTTATTTTTAAAAATCTGGATATAAATTTAGGAAAATTCAGATTTTTTTTCGAAAATTTGATTCCAATTTTTTTTTACTACATGTTATAGATTTGAGAATATTTAAAAATTGAGGATAAAAAAAATCTGGATTTTTTTTAATATTTAAATTTATTCTTATCTATTTGTTACATGTGTTATTTGTATTGAAAATTGAGGGCATTTTTGAAAAGAAATAGCCAGTCCAAAAAAGCTGAAAGGGGTTGTTTTCTTTATAAATATATATTTCTCAAAAAATTATATATAAAATAGAAAAATTTCTAAACTTACTGTATTTTGAAACTTTTGAAAAAAATTTTAAAAAATCCAAATTAAATTAAAATTTTAAAAACATTCGAAAAAAAATAATATAAGCTAATTTTTTTAATGTTTTGGTAAAAAAATTAATTTTTTTTTCTGAATTTTTTAATCCAAATTTTTTCGTTTTTTTAAAATTTTTTATTTTTTCTTATTTTTAAATTTTTTAAAATTAATTTTCAGGTTTTAATAAATTAAAATTAAAATAATTACACAGTGGCATGCCACGTCAGTGTCCATTACACACGTGTCAGGTTTTAAAAAAAATAAAAATAAAAATAATTACCCAATGGCGTGTCACGTCAGCGTCTGGATGGGGTCAGGGGTGTTTTGTGGAGAATCTTCAAATTACAAGGGTGTTTTGTGGAGAATCTTCATATTATAGGGTTGGAATCTAAACTTTTTTTTTTACAGTGGGTAAACCGGAACTCGCCCAAATTATAGGGGGTAAAGACATATTAACCCTATTTTTTAAAACAAATTTACGCTTGGTGGCAAAATAATTGTTCGCAATCAAACATCTATATGTATTAGTAGACAAATGTATCACCAACTGACTTAAAAACACAGTCCTATAATAATTATAATTACCATCGAAATAAACAAATAAAAGTGAGAGTGGTCTAATCTCTCCTCATTTCTTTGTGATCAAATTTTTAATTTTTGGTTTTGATGATAGAATTCCTTTCAAATTTAAACGGAGGCAGTTTCCGTTATTTGTCTCATTTGTAATGACTATTAACAAGAGTCAAGGTTAGTCTTTGAAAAATGTTGGTGTCTATTTACCGTCTCCTGTTTTTTCACATGGACAATTGCACATCGCAATATCAAGGGTTACTTCAAGGGATGGTTTAAAGATATTGATCAATGATGAAGACGGTCAAGATACTGATGTGACATCAAATGTGGTTTACAAAGAAGTTTTCCGTAATGTGTAGCACTATGTTTTGTAGTATTGTTGTTATTGCATATCAGTACTATTTTTATGTCGACAAACGTTGGATTTTCTTTTCTTCAATAAACTATGCCATTAAATTTATATGTTATGTTACCATACCAGGGTCGATGTCATGGAAATTGTTTAATATGGTACAGTAAAAACGTTTGTGGCAATTTATTTTATGAATTGAATTATACTATTATTTCGATTCAAGTAAAGTATTTACTTTCATATTTGCGCTATATTTGTTTTCCGTAATATGGCAATTAATATTATGAATTGAATATTAAAATTAAGAAATATTTTAATATGGTACAGTACAAACGTTTGTGGCAATTAATATTATAAATTGAATTATACTATTATTTCCATTCAACCAAACTATTTACATACATATTAATTTTTTATTTTTTCATCTATATGACCTGTGCGTTAGCACGGGTCAATGATCTAGTTATGTAAAAAAAAACACCTAGGGCTATTTAGTAATTTTGTGCACTTGAGATAGGGTTTAGTGGTAGCTTAACCTAATAAGCTTTTCAATATAAGAGAATTAAAAAACCTAATTTAAATCAAACTCTTGCAAAAACCTAATTTAAATCAAACTCTTGCGGCCTCTCACCTCTTCAGTCCCACATCTCCCACTTTGATCAGAATGTAACGAGTTGCACCTAATTTGATCGAAGCAGTTCATTTGAGAAGCAAGCTATCTGATTTATTTAGTCGTAAGTTTGGTTAATTTTAATTCTTTCTCAGGCTTTTACAAAAAGATATTCAATACTGTTCACCCCTTCCTCTTTATCACTTAAACCACGATTCTTTTGGGTAGGTATATTGTTCTTTCGTTGTTTATACATTAATAACATTTATTTCTTGAATTATTTGTCAGATTACAATTGATGATTTTTTTCTTTCTATTATTTATGGTTGCAGACGAAGACATTGTAGAGAAGCTGCAAGAAGAAGTGGTATGAAAAAACATGATGACTTTTAGTGTTATCTTTATGTGCTGATGTGTAGTGTTTATTTGTCATTGTTTTACTTTTAGTTCTGTTTTACGTTGCAAAAATTGTTTGATCCTCAAAATTTGTATTGTTCACTATTTATTTATTTTTCTATATTTTTTTTTTTTGCTTTTTTAATGCCTAGACCTGGAAAATATCTGTGAACAATAGCTTAGAATCTAGATTACTTATCCTTTACTTTTCATGTAGCAGTGGATCTGAAGATTTAACTCACCTCTTTTATAACATCTTTACATTCTTGAGCTTTAAATTACTGACAATTAGTAATTTAAAGCTTTACCTGCAATATTAATGCGCAGCTGTTTTGAATTGGAATTTATCTAACTCAAGATTTTGTTTTACTTCACTTAGTCTAGTTAATTTCTGTATAATTTATTCAAATATTTTTACCTTTACCTCTAGACAAAAGTATTTTAGCACACTATTGACATTTGATAAAATACTTAAAATGGATGAAAACTGTATAGATTTTGATTCCAGTTGGATCATATTCTCCTTAAACAGTAATTTGATTAGTTTTCTTCAGCGACTGTTAATTATCCCTTTCAAGCTGGTTTCTGGAATCAAGGGAGCTGTTATCAAAGCTCTCGTTGTTGAACATGTAATTCTGAAATTCAGAAAGAGTTTTGCTTAGGAAGTCTACATCATGAGGTTTGTTGTATTTAGTTTTATCATTTTTTACCATCTGAAGTCAATCTACTTGTTTATTGAGATAGTGATTTTGCCTGTTAGGACTGTTAACCATGTAAAAAGTATGCTACACTGAACCACTACTTCAACCTCAAGAAATACTGAATTTCACGTCAAAATGGTCGATGCTGACAATAACCTCACTGCTGCTTTTAGGAAAGGGACGACACATTCAAACACAAAGGTATATGGAAATTTCCTACTAGAGCTCTTAATGATATTGTAAAAAATTATTCTCATATATTTAAATGTTGTTGTTTGATTTATTGCCTCAAAAGTTTATGGTCTAGAATTATGGAGATGATTAAAAAAGAGACCATGTTCAAGAGCGACTCTTGGAACAAGATTTTGACGTCAATTTGATCTTTCATTCATTTAGAAGATTCCTTAGGCTTTATTTGCGAGTTTGGAGGAGAAGGGAGGGGAAGGCCTGAGAAAATAAAAGAACGAGCAAGTGGAAAAAATAAAGGAAAATGGGAGGGGAGGGATTTGGGGGTTAACTTTTCTTCGTAATACAAATCCCTCCTCATTTAGAGGAATTAAAAAATTGTATTAGAGGAGGATTTTGGGGGGTTTCGGAGGGTTAATATGAATTCTTCAAATTTAATCTATCTTGTTATAATATTTTTAAAATTAAATATATAGTAATTATATGCATTAATTTATCATTCTCTAAAAAACTACTCTTTTAAATTTTTTGAAAGATTTCTCCATTTTTCCTCATATTTTGCACCCCCACAAAGCCTTTCCTTTCCTTCCCCTCCAAACTCCCAAACAAAGCCTTAGCCTTTTTCTTTTAATGGAAGAGAGTTTCAATTTTCAATTTTCCATCTGACGTGATTTCATCCAACACTTTCTTGCAGAATTTGCATCTTCACATGTTGAAAGTGATTTATGTTTCCTTATATTGCTAACTATTAAGATTTGCGGAATTCTTTTCAAAGTTATGCATTCCTTGAGCCCGATACTTTCAAATCCTTCATGAGGATATCTAAAGATTTGTTATGTTTGTTGCTATCTAATGCTTCAATGTATCTTTGTTTTCTTATTTCAAAGTATATTTTGAATGAGTGATTAATGTCTTCAACTTTAATGAATTCGAAGAGACAATTTTCAACCTCATCCCACTTTCCTTTAAGTATCATGTCGTCAAAATGCTTGTAGTTGAAGCACAATCCACTTTCATACTCAAGTGTGTGCTATATTTGCCTTAAACCTTATTGATAAAAAAAACTATCAAACTTGGAACAAATGCTCTTTGTAGAAGTCAAACATCTTGATAACAATACTTTCTCTCTAAGTATTAAAGTATATGCCATAACCAATATCAAAAGTATACTATTTGAAACTCGCTGCATTGTCTAAAATACAATTTTGATAATTGTTGGTAAAATATACATTAGTAGTAGGCAAGTAATTGTTATCAAGACTTCCAACCTCTCCAAAGAGCTTGTGTTCTCAATGTTATAAGGAAGGTTTAAGAGAAGCATCACGCACGCTTGAGCGTGAAAGTATGTTGTACTTCAACTAAAAGGATTTTGACGACGTGATATTTATAGACAAGTGGGATGAGGTTGAAAAGTATCTTTCTGGATTTTCAAAAGTTAAAGACAATGATATAAAATGTATTTTAAAATATGAAAACAAAAATACCTAGAAGCATTAGACAAAACAATCAGTAACCAAAAAAAAAATAAAAAATCGTAGCAAAGCTTTATATATCCTCATCAATATCAGAATGTTTTGGTTCAAGGAAGTATAATTTTATTAATGGATAAATTATATTAATGGACAAATATTTCATCATTTTAAAACATATACTTCTATTTTTATTAATGGATAAGTTATATTATATAAGTTAAACATGCATGTCAACTAAATTAAGGTAAACACTCTGACACCCTTGGTTATGTACCCATCATCCAACCATTCAATATTATATTATATTTTATATTTATTTTGTTATTTAAAAATAAATTCAATTTTTTTAATAAATTTTATGTACGGTCTACCGATACCCAAAGCAATTTCAAGTTATTTAAAAGTTTACTTTAAATTAATTACAAAAAAACTACTACAGTCCCTCTAATCATTGTCACAAGAAAAAAACATCAATATCAATGAACCTATTAATTCAAATATTAGCAAACACTACTCAATTACGCTGGAATAACAATGGATGAATGGGATTACGCTAGCCAGCAACTCATATATGTTCTATTTCTCATAGATTTTAAATTCAAATACTAGCAAACACTACTCTAGTTGGAAATATAGACACATGTACAACAGGTTAAAGCAGTAAAACAGTTGCGGTGCGGCAGGTTTTGTAACGTGAGTAACTAAATTTGGGTGCAAAGTGAAATAGTGAGGGGATTCAAAATGATAAAACTACATGCTTATTGGTTCAAATTTATAAAATCTAGGGGGTGCAGTTGCAACCCCTCAAGTGTATATGGCTCCCCCAGTAGATTGTGGAATCTAATTTGAGAAGATGAATATTATACATATCATGGATCAACTAGATTGTGAACTTGAAAGAGTAATTATTTTTTGCTTATATATGTGACCAGTGGCGGAGCCATGAACACTTGAGGGGTTGCAACTGCAACCCCTGGATTTTATCAATTTGAACCAATAAGCATGTAGTTTTATCATTTTGAATCCCCTCACTATTTCACTTTGCACCCAAATTTAGTCAAACTCGCGTTACAAAACCTGTTGCACCGCAACTGTTTTATTGCTTTAACCTGCTGTACATGTCTATATTTCCAAGTGGAGTAGTGTTTGCTAGTATTTGAATTTAAAATGTATGAGAAATAGAACATATGAGTTGCTGGCTAGCTTAACCCGTGCATCCATTATTATTCCAACGTAAGTTGTAACGCCCTGAATTTTTGATCCAAGACATTACCTCTATTTCTTTCTTTTAGAAAAATAAGACTATAATTTTTTTTTTCAATTATAATTCCTAGCAAAAACTTAGACAAGATATCTTAAAGTAATTTAATTAAAATTCTTAAAACAAACAATCTTTCAAATTATTAAATATTACAGTTCTATCAAAACCCAACTTTGTCGACCGTACCTGCCACACACAAAACAACACGCACATGTCATCTCTTCTTTGTACCTAAAATGTTGGTTGTAAGAGTTAGTCTTCAACACCCGTGAAATAAAATCAATAATAAATTACCACATCAAATAAGAATATACAACCATCATCAAAGAATCATGCTAAAACTTTTATTTTTAGTTTAAAATATTCATTACTCTAAAATAAACTGTAAGAACAAACGCAAGACTCAAGACTCAATATTGATGCAGATGCATGAAATGCAAATAGACCATAATCCGGATATCGCCCCAATTGGCATAATAGTTTTCGTCGTTCCATTTGACATATAATAATAAATCGCCCCATTTGGCACTTGGTAATAATCCCCCATTTGGCACTTAAAATTCCATTGAATCGCCCCATTTGACACTTTAATAAAATAATATAATAATCGCCCTTTTGGCACTTAATATTCAATTGAATCTCCCCATTTGGCACTTAAAAATCCATTGAATCGCCCCATTTGACACTTTAATAAAATAATATAATAACCGCCCTTTTTGGCACTTAATATTCCATTACATCGCCTCATTTGACACTTAAAAAATCCATCAAATGCAATGATATGCACTCTTTCTTTCTTTATTATTTTTTTTTGACACTTAAACTACATAAAATAATAAACTTGCACCCAACCTCTAAATCACATACACCACGGAGAATCATTTTAACTCAACAACATTTTATATTTCATAAATAAGCAATCATCATTATTTACACATTCATCAAATCACATACTTTAACAAAATTGCAAATCACCAATTCTTATAATTATCAACTACAAATTTTTTTTTTAATAAAAACATAATAAATCTTTTCACTCATCCTTCGAATCAAGAAGCATATTAAATTCAACATCAATAACCTATCATTTTCATTTAAATCATGGTCAAGACTAGAGCCCTTACCTTGGTCGCTTTACTTCCTGGCAAAACTATCAATGCACGTACATGGATCTTTTGATACGCTAAGCTCATTCTACATTTTCACTGTTGCAATGCATATACAATTTCCCTCGCTCCCGACAATATTTTCACGATCTGACCGTGGATAATGGAGAACCATGTGCCCTGATTCCAATGAACGTGACAAGGATGTTGCTAGGGTTTATTTGTTATATGTCTTTCTACATAAGGTTTGCAGTCGAGAGAGTGTAAGACATGCTACTAGCGTGGCAAGAGAATTTTAAAGTGATGGAGACTATGTGGTTTCAGAAAAATATCAAGGATATTAACTAAGACCAATAAAGTCATACGGCCATTGCAGAAAAATATCTAAAAGCATAGAGGGAGAGAAGTATAAGTGTTGGGTTGTCATTTCATGAGACAAGAGTCGAATATGATAAGGTCATAAAAACTGTAACATACTAATATACTTGTGTGGCTGAATAATATATGTGAATGGTATTTGAATTCAAGGCCGATGTGGGAAGGGACGTGCAACCAAAGGGGTTAGTTGGGTTAATGGATTTATTCTTAATAGAGATAATTAAAGGTATGGTTGCGTTGGACCAAGCACAAAAGGTTTAATAAAATTGAGAAAATGAAATCAAGATGAGTAATTGGCAAAAGGCTACAACTAAAATGTGGAGAGGAATCATATATGGTTTAATGGGATTAGATGACATTTAATGTAACTGAACTAATGTGAATGAAAATGTGAGAGAAATTCATGGAATTATGATAAGAGCACAATGAAACTTAATGGCCTAAAAATAAGCATGATTATAAGTAGTAGCATCACGTGTTTGGACTAAAGGATTGATTTGCTAAAAATTGACTTGGTCACTCTCCCTTTTTAAAAGTAAGACAATTAATTTCTAAAATTACTTTTAATTAAATGCTTAAAATGACAAATAACAGATCATAGAAAATTATCAAACAATTAATATAAAATAAATCTTTATATAATATATATACAAATATTGGGATTTACATTATTACCCCCTTAAAAATAGTTTCGTCCTCGAAACTAGAAAGTGTAAAAGATTAAGGTAGAGTTCCTTCTCTTACATAAGATCATTGGATACTAGAATCATTTTATCAAAAAGAATGGAAATAAAATATTCTTAAACATAAATATAATAAAATAATTATGAATACATACATAAAATAAATATTTAGGGTCTTACATAAGTGGAGTAGTGTTTGCTAGTATTTGATCTAATAGGTTCATTAATATTGATGTTTTTTTTTACTTGTAACGAGGATTAGAGGGAATATAATATTGTTTATTGTGTATCGGTAGACCGTAAGTAAAATTTAACAAAAATTTGAATTTATTTTTAAATAACAAAATAAATATAAAATATGATATAACATTGAATGGTTGGATGATGGCTACATAACCAACAAAACTCTAGGGTTATCGGAGTATTTAATAATTTATCCATTAATAAAATTAGAAGTATATGTTTTAAAATGATGAAATATTTATTCAACATTCTCATAATATGAAATTACATAGAAGACAATTGTAGAGTATGTACATAATTATTTTAATATATATTATCTTTAGGGTGATAAAGGGTGCTCTTTGAAGAAGGTAAACTAGCCCACTTAAATTGGCTCTTAGGGCTTTAATTAAAGAACTTAAATTGAAATATTAAGTTGGAATGTGGTGAAAAGTGCTCTAATGACACTTTTTAAATGTTTAAAACTTGTAGTTTCCAATGAAAAACCGCTACTTTCAATTTTCTTAACAATTTTTAAAACTTGTTAGCATAATCTTTATTTTTATACATAATAATTATTGATTAAAGTTTAAAAGATTGAACCCCCTAACCTATGGTCCTGGCAAAGCCACTATATGTGACCGGAGGGAGTATGTACTCCTAACCTTGAATCCTACAATGTCCATAGGAAAATCTCCCTTGCAACAATCCAGATGATTTAGGTGAACTTGATAATGTGTTTTTCTGGGTGAACTGCTTGGATTTCCCATTTTTTGTTTATTGTATATTTTTCCTTCTAGATATATACTTATTTATGATCGTTTCTTTATTACTATGGTTATGCGAATTGGATTACTTTGTCTTTGTTCGAACATATGATTTGTACATTTTGAAATATGACTTTTAAAACCAATTCAAGATCCTAGCCAAATATAAATCGTTGTGCTTCAGGATATTTAGATTTCTTAAATATGGGATTGACTTTGGTCTATAATGGTAAGGTTTCTATTGATTTCAGTATTATCCTCCTTGAAGGTGCCAAACTATGGAGCATAAGTGCATATAAAGACATACTTTTTGTTGTACTTTTTGTCTATTCATGTGTGTCACCGTGAAAACTAATATATCCATTTAAGAGGTTGACAATTTCCCAACGAACATGTTTTTTCGTATGCACCAGTTAGAGATCAAAACCACAACTTTCATTGTAGAAGCTTACAATGTGACACATCAAATGAATAGAAAATCAGATTTCTACAAAAACCAAAGGAACATCATCACAAATTTGATACTGTCAATTAATTGATGTTAGTACCTGACTGGTCTTTCATTATGTTCTTTTCAATTGAAATATCATTTTTCTTCCACAAAGCCTCTTAATTATTTTATATATTTTATTTGGTATTTACCAGGTGCCTCGATTAAATTATGGGCCTTGAACAGTAAGCATTGATTGAGTTTGTATGAAATGAACAACCCTTTGAGATTAATAAGTTGAGGTGGGCTTAGAAGACGAGGTACAAACATTTTAGTTTTTCATTTTGATAGTTTCAAGAGTTTGGATGAGATTTTTGAACGGGAGTACCTTTGTATTTTCAACTAAAAAGTCTCACAAAATTCTCTCCATCAAATTTTTATCAGAAAATCTCGTCAATTTTTTCATGCACAAAAGACATTTTACATAGTGAAAGCTTCAAGAAAGACTAGGGTCTGTTCAAGAAACTGCATGTTTTTTTTTTGATGTACTATGAGCAGAGTTTGTTGGAATGCATCAAGTCTGATGTTCTTAATACAACAGGGGCCGAATCGGTTTTAGACAGTGGAACGTGTAACTTTTTATGTGTGCTCGACAGAGGATGTAGCTACAGTAGTCAAACCATGATGCTATTTTGAAGCATTTGGCAGAACTGAAATACCATGATCTGGAACGAAAAGCGCTGGTTTGTTTACGAGATTTGAAGCTTGGTGCAAAGGTGTTGGCAAGAGTGGAAAGTGGCGCATGTTCCTGTAAGCTGAGAAGTTGTACAGAATATTATAGCAAAGCGGATGACAAAACGCCTATTGACTATGTGTACAACCTTGAAGCGAGTTTCGATCATCACATGGGAATTACAGACTTTGGTGACAGTAACAGTTAATGATAGTGTTTAAAGTAAAAATACTTGAACATTTACTATTATGATCATTGGCCTTTGTTTATAGGGCTTTTTTGTTGTAGCTATGTCCTCGGTGGTAACAATTGAAGAGAATGGTTGCATTCCTATTGTTGTAACGTATGAAACAATTGTCCTTTTTCTCTTTAAAACGATGAGAATTATTGGGCAAAAATACTTCTACATGAAATGCTTGCTAGAATTCACAATGCATTCTATTGTATGAGCTTCTACATGTAAAACAAAACACTAAAAAATACTAAATAATACGAACTTCGAACAATAGTTAATTCAATTTGTTAGAATGCACAATTTCATAGATTTTTTCTCTATTAGTTAATTGTTTTTTTCTGTTAGTTTATTGATGTAATAACAATACACTAGTTCAGTGTTTCAATATACTAGCTCTTACAAAACTAAAGACATGGTCCTCTAAAAGCAAAAGCTGAAGACATAATAAACAAATAAATTAAAGTCAGCACCCATTCTCATTTGCAAAATGAAACAACAGATTAGGTCAAATTTGTAGGAAAAATGTCTGGTACAATAACAATTCACACGACTTACTCTTCTACGCTCACTTCATTCAATCGCATATTCAGCGTTAATACCATAACCCACGAATATTCATACCCACAAATTGACAACCTGCCGTTCACCGAAGTTTCTTAGATGCGGACGTTTTCATTGTTTCGGTTTCGTTTTTCTTCTTTTATTCCCTTCTCAGGCAGACTACACTCTCAATCTCGGTTTGTTTCCAGTAATGTTGATGATGCTGATAATGTTGTTGCTTCATTCAATCGCAAGCTCCAGATGAATCCCACCCCATTCATTTTCGAATTCGATATTTGTTCACGTATGTAAACATGAATTACAATAAATGAAATATTCAGTGGAGCTGCCTATGAGGAGCTCCAAGAATACTCTAAAATGACTAATGTGAAATACAATGTGTAGGCTAGAATGAATGGATCGCTTTTGCTTTCTAAGTGCCATCTTTTATAGTCATCACTTCCTTGACCTAATGGGCCTCTCTTTGGATGTCCATGCCCATTAGCAGAATTGGCTACTCCTTCTCGGTGCATCTTATCCGTACATGACACGTGGAGCTGGAGCACGTGCTGCTTACATCACTTATTCGTGCAGGACACGTGACACACCATGAAACACTTCGTATGAGGACCACAACTTTCACTTGGACAGTAACGTGATGAAGAAGTGGAGCTCTTGTTGTTACATATTCTATAGCACATTCCCAATTCTATTTTCGTATGCCCCTTTTAGTTTTTAGATTCACTTATTCTGTAAGCATCTTAGAGCATGATTATCGGTGAGAATTCACCGTGTCTTCACAATTCCATATGCCACTGTGTCAGAGAGGGACTGATATTTGGCATGGTAAAAGAGTGGTTAAACTCAACAAAGTGGTAATGGAGTACTACCCACTTTTAACCGACAGTGCCTTACTTTTGATTATTTTTTCAATTGATAGGTAAAATATAATTTAAAGTATATTGTTATTGTAAGATAAGTGGGACCTATTTTAAAGTTTTAGAGGAGTAGTATGGATATTTAAAAAATGTAGTTGAGTGGTTTAAATAATTGGGAAGTGTGAAGTAATATAATGTATTATGTAGCTACTTGTCAATAGATTCACCAATAGGAAATAGCAAAGATGTAATGTAACACCTAGAAATGTACAGCATGATGAATGGAATGGCAAAAAAAAATTTAAATCTATTTTTTTTTTTAACTTGTACTCTTTATCATGCTATTTGTTCAAAAGAACATTCTCTTTCTTTTTTACTATTTGTGTGAAATTGTTACCTTTTTATATGTTCAATTCAAATGATTGGATTATTTTTTTATTTTAAAAACTGTTAATTCTCAAACGATAGATATATTACCTGATTCAAAAATACTAACCATAGGGATACTTTTCACATGTTTTAATTATTATTACTCGGCTATTTTCTCATTTTTATCATTTTAAATGTTTTGTTTTCATTAACATTTATGTAATGAGGTTGCTGGGAGAGGTCCATTCCACCATTACACACTGTACTAGTTTTTTTTTTTTTTTT
>Ga0228710_1008937_pt1 | contig 14151 bp, 9 predicted proteins | sample MedpolnodulmetaG_FD_177995 | JGI IMG/M metagenome (GOLD analysis project Ga0228710, IMG submission 177995) | Root nodule microbial communities from Medicago polymorpha collected in Santa Monica, California, United States - pink nodules | ecosystem: Host-associated > Plants > Roots > Nodule...
CTAATTTAGGCCTTTAAGATTCAATAGTATGTGACTAATATATAAGGAGTTTCTATATAACGAAAATCATTGTTGTTATATAGTGACAATATCTTGTAGAAGAATTTGAGAAAATAACAGGGAGTTCTTTTAAATCACTAAAGACTAATTATTTTTATGTATTTTTGAGAGTAAGTAATAATAAAGTGATGCATATTAAATTACTTTTTAAGAAGTTAAATCAGCCCACCCAACAAATTGACACCGGAGAGAATCGAACTTGAGACCTGGAGGAGAATCACACTCCCAGGTCCCAAGCCAATTCACCAGGCCAATCCAAGTGGGTTATTAAATACTTGGTAGTTATTCTTAGTTAGGATGGAATCCATAATGTAATAAGCATCACTTCATTCTAACTAGCTATTACAAGTACAAAAGAAATACTTTAGTAGTATTGCTAATCATACCTTATAAACTTGAGCAGGAAACCAGAAGCGACCAGTCTCAAGGAAGATATACAAAGCCATTTTTGAGTGATTTTTAATCAAACCAATCAAGGTTCTATTGATTTTCAAATAAGAATGAAGGCGTTGAGATGGAGAATCACCACTAATAGTTCCAAATGGTTCAGTCAGATTTTGATCCACTAATAGTTCCTTATATTTTGTTGTATGATACTCCCATTCATGGTAAGTATCATTACCTACCAACCTGCTCCATTTTTGTTCGACATGTTTCTCCCACAAACAATCGCCTCTACTAATATTCCTCAAACGAGTACACACTTGTGATACCCTATACAAATCTTGTGGTGAAAGACGCTTAAGGATGCAATGTACAACTTCACCAAGTAAATCTAAAAGAGAAACCTTGCAATCCCTTGATTATTCAATTTTGGTACTGAGTGGTTTGCCGATGACATTATGATTTCTGGGAAAACCTAAGACAACGAAGAGTTTGTATCATTATAAATATTTTTTTTATCAACAAACAACAACAATCAATAGTTGAAAACAAAGTTAAAATTTACATTACATAAGATCGAAAAACTTACGAGGGAAGAAACAACCAACAAAAAGTTCTATAAGTAATGGAAAATGTTAAAATATCCATACGCTAGCACCCAAAGACTTATATAGCATTATTATTTTTCTAATACAGATTTGTTTTTATTTTAAAGGTGGTGGATATTCACACCTGTATTATGTTACCAAAATAACATAGCAATATTTATTTGTTGGTGTTGATCCATTGTATATTAATGATTGCACAATTACAAACATGAAAATCTAATAGAGTATAACTACTCTTTTTTTATCGGAAAAATTTATGGATAATGTAAACTCTGCTCAAGAAGAACATTGACCTGGAAAACAAAAAGAATATAGTAAAATACGCATAGAAAACCCTTACATCTCATACATCAACACACCGCTAAATATACCATCAAATCAATGACTACCACCAAAACCAATAAAAGATGACCACCAATACCAAAGCCAACTCCAAATATCAACGTCAAACCCTCACACAGTTGTAGAAAGCAAAGTTGAGCAAAAACCCCAAACTCCATCATGAATGACCACAAAAACAAGTTTTAAACACCAATCATATGTTATTCGTACCAAAAACCTTTTAAAAAAACCATCAAAACCGACCAAAACACCTATAGTAGTACCTAATATTCTCTTCCCACAAATGAGACCAAATAAACACCCAAAAAACACTTATTCTAACACATTCGGTTTCAACCACTAACCTAACCCCCTTCTGCCTGAGAAAAACCATAACAAGCCCAAATAACTTTCTTATAGAATTTTTCTCTCAATCTATATGCAAAAGCGGTCGGCCCACCATATTCCAGAAAAAAATCACTAAGACACCTCTCAACTCCCAGACCAGAAGAGAGGACACAATAACTAGAATCCAAACAACAAAACCCACAGGCAGTTAACATGTGTAGTGGTAGCACAAACAAAATCATGGAGTAAAGGGGACCAAGTCGAAAAGAACCGAAAATCAAACCACCAAAATTGAAGTGACTCAAAATCAAACAACAAGGCCATCGAAAAAACAAACTAAAATTAGGAAGAGCTAACAACACCAAACATGGACCCAAATTTGAGGTTACCACATGCACACATAAGGGGGGAAAACAAACACACCCCCACAAACAACACAACCCACAAGCTCCTCATCATCACCACACCAAAAAAGTCATAACTACGCACCAACCACCACCTTGAAACACCGAAAAAAATCCAGGTCAACATTCCAACTTAAAACCCAAGAAATTCATGATTCTAGTTGCATACACTAGCAATTATAGAAATATAAGAATGTACTAAGTATACTAATATATAAATTGAATGCCATAGAAATTTTCATTTTGAATTAACCAAATTGATAGTTAGTTATTATAAGATATCAATCAAATTGAATGGTGCTATTGGCTAGATTTGCTAAAAAGAAAAAGTGATGCTTGAATTTGAAAATATGCTTGCATTAATAATTAAGTACTTAGAGCTTGGGATGATCCGTGGTTGCCAACTCTGGATACTATAATTAAGTATTCATACGATCATCAATAACAATTTTTGTTTTTGTTTTCGATCTCGAAAAAATTAATTGGGTTATGGTTTTTTTGTTTTGGATAAGATGTGGTTGTGGGTACGAAACTTCACCTTATTTTTGGAAGATGATTTCATATAATAACAATTTTATTTTGAAAACTCATTAGCCAGTTCAATAAGTGGCTAATCTGAGGGGTTCAATCTTACAATCCACTCACGGAAACCTATTTAAAGGTTGCAAACCAATTTAACGACACCAGTCCAAGTGACTTATCAGATTCTAACAAGTCATACATAATTTTATTAATTTAGTGACAAGGAATACTGATTTAAAAAAGATTAAATTGGTGACAATAAATAAAGCTAATAAATATTTATTTTAATTTCATTAATAAGTGTTAAAAACATCAAAACTAGAGATGTCTAATTTATGTCTTTTATATGTAACAGTAATTCAAGTATTTTAGTTAATATAAATCAAATCACCGTCAAATTTCACAATTTTTTCAATACCTCTTTTGGGGGAGTTAACTTTCTCAATTGTAGAAGAGTTTTCCTACCCTTTTTTTGGGGAGAAATTGATCTTTGCTCAGACTTATCTCAATGTCCAGATAACATATAGTAGAGATGAAACCTGACAAAAAAAAATTAGTTTCAATAAGCAGTAGAAGACATGATATATTCAGGCATGTGAAAAAAAAATCATATTTACCTATCCCTCTCGTGCATTTGAGAAGGTGAGATACAATTCCAAATTACTCTAAGATCTGGATCGGAGAAAAATGAAACAAAATAAAGAGATGATTCAAGTAGTTGTATGCCAAAGGACTAAGATAAATGAAAAGATCTTAGGTTAGAGGAAAAGTGGTAGAGAAAGGTCCGGAAAAGAAAAAGAGTAGAGAAACAATTGGAAAAAATGTTGAGATTTGTGATATCTTTGCAATCTTAGAATTTTTCCATGAACTGCGCAAGATATTCGAGGGTGGAATGGAGGAAGAAAGAGATTATGAATGATTTTAGAGATCTAGGGTGTTGAAGGTAAAGTGCTCGAAGATGATTCGCCGTAGATGAGAAATACGATAAATGGGTAGATTTTATTTCTGGCCCTCTTTTTATTTATAACTGCAACTAAATAAAAGTATTATCTTTTTTGTGAACGAAATTTTAGAGGAGTCAGGTCATTGAAGCTCATCAGGTTAGACCAAGCATGAAAAATGTCTTTAACCATTATTTTATTATAACCATATTATGGAAAATTGGACTATTATTCATGAAATTTTCTATATCATTTGATTTCTTTAATTAAAAAAATAATTAATTTAAGTTGCAACATCGACCACGATCAAATGAGGATAAGCTAAAATTAAAATATTTTAAAATATGAAGGTTTATACGCACTTTTGGCCCCCCGAACTTTACTGTAGTTGCGATTTTGGCCCCCTATTAAAAAAAATAACTTTAGATCCCTCCTAATTTTCCCCCTTTTGCAACCTTCAAGCCTCTTGTAATTTTGTCCTGGTCAAAGCAATGTGGCTTCTCACTTATGTGAACTGGATGCCACATAGGTGATTTTTTAATTAAAAATAAATGAAAAATCCACATATATACCATAGTAATTAAAATAATGAAAAAGAAAAAGGAAAAAAAGGGGAAAAAATGGAAAATCATCTTCAACCACAACCCATCTTCATATCTTTCTCTTCATCAACAATAGATCCCCTTCTTAATTGCACTCTTTCTTTATCATGGCCCTTCAACCTCATCTTTTTCAACCATTTTCTCTTCCAAATTTTTTATCTATTTCTCTCGATTTTCACTCCCAATCATCTTCATCACAATTACAAATTTATTCTTTATTATGGCACAAAAAAAACTAAGACAAAAGAAATTACCAAATGCAATAACAACATAAACAATGTGAATTATGTATATACTTTTTGTAATGATCCCGTCCGAAAACATGGTAGCGTTGCATAACCATGTTCTTTTTGTGACCCCCTTCTCTCTTCTGTTCCAAAAAATTCACCTTCGTTAAAAGCCTCTGTTCATGATGCTTTAGCTTCCACATTTTTATTCACTGAGATCACAATTCATTCAATTATGGTCAAACTACTAGGTCATGTTCAAATCAAATTATTTTCATATAAGGTATAAACTATTTTTATCAGCTATGATGAAGAGCTTATGCAAATAAGTTAAAAACAACTTATGGATAGAAAGGGAATTTCCAAAATTAAAAAAGGGAAAATAAAGTGTTAGCGATAGAAAGGGAAAGAGACAAGTGAGAACAGGAACACACCTTAGAGGGAGGGAAGACGCTGGCTGAACAGAGACGATGCAAAAGATTATCCAGGATCACGGGATGGTGCTTCGGTGTATGTGTTAAAACTAGCAAAGAAGAGAATGAGTGTTATATGTTAAAAAAGACAAATATTTTTGTCAATTACTCTTATTTATTTTTTGTTTTTCTGGGTTTGTGTCAGATGGATATGAAGGTGATGGGGTTGTCTAGTTTTTGGATCCATGTTGATAATATGAAACCATTAGCAAATTAAATATTTGCCAAAAATACTATTATCTTTTAGAACAATTTTAAAAGATAATCTCAATAAAAGAAAACCAACTAATATCCATTTTTATAACAAATAAAAACGTGACATTTTTGTTCATTTTTTAATCTTGCTTAAATTCGTTGTGAAATAGCTACTAGAGTTGTACCTATATTTTATTGGGTTGCTGCATAAATGCATGAGCAAAGAAAAGACAGGAATTGTAACATCCCAAAAAGTCTCAATAGACTGTAGTATTAGTTGGATGTGTTAGAAAAGAAATAATCATGAAGGATTAATTAGAATGGGGAATTTTTAACCTACAATGTTAGCTAAACCCAGATGTTTAGGATCAGTATCACTTTAGTTTGTCTTAGGAAAACAATTTTTTTAGAGAAGGACATTTGAGTAAATTTATCATAAGCTTATTAAAGGAAAAAAACACTCTTGTATTCCATTTTCTTCATTCATTCCTCTCTCCAACAGAAAACCATCCCTTGTTCTCTCTTCTTCCCTCGTGTGTCTCTCCATCCTTCACCTAACCCTTTTCAAATCATGTGGAAATCAACATGCAATCCTATTTTCACACTCCAATTCACTAAGTAAACTAAAATCCAACTTTAAATTTCTTCCCCTCCCTCCTATCCCTCTCAGCCGAACCCTCCTTCAGAAAGAAAAATTGGCGAAATTCATTACTAGAGTTTATCAAAGACATTGCTTGTGAAACCTTGCTATTTTGTTGTGTTGTTTGGTTGCTTACAAGATTTTGGGTGATTTATTCTTTAAGGTAAGAATTTAAAGTGGAAAGTTGGAAGAAAGTTAGAACTTAGCAAGGAAGATTGAAGCATAAGCTATAAGCTATAAATTTGAGTTGTTTGTGGCTTTAAGCTTAAGTGGTTTTCAGAAGAATCTTTTGTAGAAAAAGGAAGGAGCTTAGGGTTTAGAAAGTGCTGGTGTAAGTGGATTTAGAATTTATGAAAGTGAGATAAATTATGTTAGCTTTTTCTTCTTTTTAAACTAAATCCAATGTTAGAGTCTGATAGAGTTCAGATTCAAGAACAAAGTTTAGAGGTTATTGCATCAAATAATGTAAAGCTAGAGAGAGAAGAGAAAGGCACAAACTAATTATACTAGTTCCTTCCACAATCCGAAAGTAGTCATGTCCTCCTTGCACTTCCAAGAAGAGTTTACTAAAATCAATATCTGATTACAATTGCTCAAGAACACAAGAAAGAGACTTCCAGATACTCAAGCACACAAGCAAGAGATTTCCTATGCTCAAGCACAAAAGCAAGAGACTTCTAAACAAAAAAAAATGACACAGAAAAACATTTGAGGTTGATATACAATCAGTGGTGTTCACAATACAAATCAGATAAGACTCTTAAGATTCTAGAATTTCTAAGATATGAATGTTTATAAGAAATTCTAAGTGAACTTTGATATGAAAAAAATTCATTAGAGTTTTGGCACTATGAAAATGTTGGTCAATCTCTCTTAATCTTCAAGTCTTCATTTCTTTTATATAGAGGTGTGAGAGATACGTTGATGATTGTTAGCACATTAAAAAGAGTCGTTATTGAAGCTTGATCATCACCAATGATATGTTTCTTTATTTGATTAATGTCCTAGAAGGGAACAATTTGAAATTTATTCCTTGTATAGAGAATTAACCACCATAGACACAATTGTAGATTGTACTATTGCAGACATGAGAGTGGAGTAGTGGTTGTACAGTTGTTCTATGTCCTTTTTCTGCGTTGTTCAGTGGATACGCATCCAAGACCTTCTAATTCCTCTGGAATAGTCGTTGTTCCAGGCTTCTATTCCTTCTGCAATGATGTGTCTTTAGAATAACAAACTTTAACAACCTGCAGCTTCTTGGTTTCAGACTCTAATGAACTTCAGACTCTGATGGTCTTCAGACGCTTGAATGACTTCAGACTTTGGAGGTCTGCTTCTAATGGTCTTTAGACTCTGTCTTGTAACATAAGTTTCCTTTGCTAATGACGAGTCAATAATTAGTGTTTTTAATATATTATTTGAGTCTATTTTATTTAGATTTTATATGTTTTTATTTCCTTTTTAGAACTATTTTACTTCAATTCCAAGTTATTTAAATTCAGGAACAAATATTTGAAAGATTGAGTCTTGGAGCAAAAGAAAGGAGATTTGGAGCTGATTTATACCAAAAATACGAAGATTTGGTACAAAAATAAGAAGCCAACCAATCAGAAGGCTTGGCACGGTCACAAACTTCCTTTTGCTGCTTTTGCTTCCTCGACAAGCTACCTATTTAGTTTATTTATGACCTAAAGCCCATGGTTTCTTGTGGAACATTCTATTGATGTATTTCTTGGGGCTTAAGTAGTTATAGACTATAAATAGAGTAGCTAGAAAACATATTCATTCATCTTTTGTTCTTGGAAATAATAACTTACAATTGTTTCTTCGAATAAAAGTTCATCTTTATTTTTCTGTTATTTACTTTTATGTTGTTGTTCTTCTTCTTCTCTATGTCTACAATGATTGTGAGTGAGTAGACTCTTCTTGTCTTGGGATTGTTGGATGAGTCTAATGACCTAATCCCTATCAAACCAAGCCTCGAACCCTAATTTTATGTAAATCTATTTTCTAATCTAGTTTCACCGTTTTTATAATGAATTTACAAGTAGCAAATTCATAAGGAGACAACGGAGGGTTATTACTTGTTAATTCATAAACACAAATATCAAAGCGAAACATCAAAAGAAGAAGTTTTGATATTGGAACAAGTAAAATTAGACAAGGATTGTGAAACATGAGAATAGTCTAGTAAACCTTGAGACAATAAAGTTTCGAGCTTCAAGGATTTCAATAGCAAACAACCATGAGAATAGGCGTGATTGCTAGAGAAACACACTCACTGAAACCGAAAGGAGATGTGATAGGTTAAAGAGAAACTTGTCTTTAGGAAATAGGTTCAACATAAAGTTCTAGATTTAGGGTTTGTCACCATGACGGACCAATAATCCCAAGGCGTCTTTTTATTATTATTTTAAATAAAAAAAATCCCAACTTTTCAACTATTAAACTATCTTCTAATCATTCATAAAAGTTAATTGAATTCAACAACTCCCTGTCGGAACGATACTCTTTATTACTAGATCGGTAAACCGTGCACTTGCAAATTTACCCCATCAGCTAATTCCATTGCTCTCTTTTGTTATTTCAAAACCAATACTTGGATATAATACTTATAAATTTTTTGTCTATGGTATCCACACTTGAAAAAATATTAGCATATCCAATTGACATTTTAATACCTTGTTATCATCAAAACTTCAGGAGGTAATGTTAAACACATTTTGTTCCAACAGTTTATGTTGCAAAAGTGATTATTAGGGATTACATGATTAAAGTTTCTGCAAGTAGTGATCTTGAGATATAGCTTGTGAGTGTGAATGATTATGTATTTTGTACTCTTAGGAGCATCATAAATTTTTTTTGTGCTATTTGGAATGAAAAGTTAGAAGCCAAAAGCCATAAGCTGTTTTGGGGTAAGATTAGAAGTTATTCCTGTTCAGAGAGGTTCTATTTTTGGGTCATACCTTTTACTTTGCTGATCAAAACTAAGTAACTAAGGGATTTCTTGATTCAACATGTAATTCCCTTTAATTCAGATATAAGTTTTTTATGATTCGGAATAGAAACGAATTCAGGAGACGCGTTTGAAGTTGGGTCATTGCTGCAGAAAACTGCTTACGAGATTAGACGTTGATTTTGCGGATTAAGCTAAACTGTGAGTTTTAGTTGAAGGAATGGTTACAGAACTGAACCTATGAACTTGGTAGACTTGGTAAGAGTTTGGATTTGCATGAAGTGGAACTGCAAGAAGAATTCAGAAGTGATCAAGTGAGTTCTTATAGTGTTAGTTCCCACCTTGGGTTAAATGAGTGAATTGTGAGAAAATCATGAATCTATAATTTTTAATGCTTATCTAGTTTATCCCCATGAATTACATAAGTTAGTGAATGTTTTTTTTTCTTCTGGTTTTCTAAGTTAAAAATAATGCATATATGTTGTGATTTACGTGCATGAGCATTTCCGTGAAGTTGGGTATCAAAAATGGTTGTTTTGAGCTGAAAACTGATTTCTAATATAGTGTAATTGGTTACATTTATGCTGTAACCGGTTTCACTCATCCTGCTTGCTGCAAAACGCATTTCTTTCATGCAGTGTAACTGGTTACACACATGTGGTAACCGCTTACACCCTTCCAGCAACACATAAAATTGGCTAAAACATCCAATTTCCGTACCGGTTTCTTCCGAAATGATCACAGGGTTACTTTATACTTTTGTAAAGATATTTTTTCAAGGGCAAACCAATGATTAAACATACACATAACTTGTAATGTAATTCAAGAGTGCGTTATACATTTGTTATTATATTTAATTCTAGGTAGTGTTCTAGCCCATAGAGATGGGGAAACGATAGAGACTCAACTTAGATAGTTGAGAATAGTTATGTTATCATAAGAAACATTAGAGACTTGACATAGATAGTTGAGAATAGTTATGATATCATGGCATTCAGAGGCATATCAGATATATGCATAGAGCAGCAATTGTATGATACAATCAACAGAAATGCATTAGATATGCATATAGTACAGACATTGCATTAGATATGCATACAGTAATGACTTATCAGTTAGAGCTTATGAAGCGGAGTGGGACAAACTAGGTAACACAAGAACCCCAGTTAAAAGGAAGATCCTGAATATTTCATTGAAACAGAGCGGGGAAAACCTGGGTAACATAAGAACCCCAATTAAAAGGCATATCCCGAATGTTTCAAATAAAGTTTAAAAATACGTGTCCCTCGCAGTCGCAGGCTCCAGGTTTCGCTGGATGGGTTAGCGTAGATGGTAACTACACTTAGTCAGAGGAGTTCTGATAATTAACCTCAAATAAGAATTTTTACCGGATTATAGTGGCATGGTGATCGGGGTTACTCCACTCGGGATCCATTCCGTAAAATGAACCCATATAATAATGTTTTTTCAACGCTAACTCTCTAACATAATATGATCAGTTTATGAATCAAAACATGTATATGCTTTTGCACCAGAACAGACTTATAATAGCACATAGATGATGATGTTAGTTTACCCTCGATCGTCCAGTTTACAGGAATATGTTAGATAGTTCAGATAACGATCTTAGTTTCATAACTGTTCAGGTATGTAGAGCACACACACACACGTATAATCAATCAAAATAGGTTTTGTGTAGACAGATATCAATCGTAGGTTTCCCCCAAGATTGCCTGTAACCTAGGATAGGTGGAGCTCATTGAGAAATTATGTCTCATCCCAATCCTTTTATTTACCTTTAGGTACACATGTAGCGTGCAACAAGGGTAAGGAAAGGCTACCGACGGATCATGCTTTCGTTGGATTTGGTGTCTACGTCTCTTGTTTGTTTATGTACTTAGTTGTTATGTAAATGATGTCATGTACTTGTCAGTTAGTATATGTATCATTGTTAGATATTATGTACTTTCATGTACCAGATATGTTATCATAACACTCGAGATTTTTTTACATTATTATTTCAGCCAGGTTATGAATTCAGTTTTGAAATTAATGTATCCAGTACTAAGTAGTTAACGAATATGCTAAATATTCTAGACACATTTAGTATTGGTGTTATAACTTGGTATCAGAGAAAGTTGATTCAGATTGTGCCTTGGGTCATTAGAATTCAATAAACGTAGAGGGACCATTGGGTTCTGGATGTTTATTCTGAATGTCACATCTAGCTGAGCCTGATCAACTCGATATATTATATGACAGTCAGAACAAATGTATGCAAACTGAATAGGACCTAGGAGGGATGAAGCAAATGAAGACGTTGAATTAGGGTGTCAGGACTTAAGACGAATTTTAGTAAGGAAGTACTCATCACCAAATGGTGGCCGGTAAACTATGAAGGTAAAGATGGAGATTTTTCTGGAACGCATACAAAATGTTAAGTTTAAGACGAAGTACACCGAGACTATTGGACATGTGGTTGAGTGGTACATCACATGTGGAAAAGTAAGAGAATCATGAATATTTAAGGATTGATCTAAAAACGTTAACAGAAGCCGTAGTTGAGAAGCAAGAATAAGATGCATAGTACAGTTATAGTCCTGAGCGCAAATTCAAGGTAACAGAACTGAAAGAGAAACTTGGAATAAGCAAGTCATCATACGATTGAAGTAATCTGTAAGCCCTCAGGAACGGTGGAGTTGTAAGGACTGAAGAGCTTGGACGCTCGAAACAGACGAGGTCTTGATGTCTGGGCTGTTAAGAGAATTAGTTGAGGAATAAGTAAATTCTTTGGAGAAAATGAAGTTCATTTCTCAACGTGGTTATTGGAAAATCTTATCAGTAAGTGAATGGAGTTCCTACCATGGTATGATGCGAGATGTAACCTTTAACGAATCTGAGATAAGAACTGAGTAGTAAGTTGCCATAATTTAGGGGGCCAATGGACGTATGGCGTCAAAATACTTTAATAGAATGTTGAAGACAAGAATAAGTTAACGCATGAATCTAATAGATTGATGTGTTACAGATTAATCAAAAAGTTTTGTTAGGGATTATTCGAAATACTGTTCTACGGAAGTCGTCGCTGGAGTGATGAAGTTAAAAATACAATTAAGTATTATAGAGCTACATGATTTCAACTAAAAGAGTAATCTCATAGACGAGAATGATATTTTCAAAACCAAAGCTATCTGAGAAGAGATCATAAGTATGTCGGACGAAGTAAGTTGATAAATCAAAGTTGCGCAATGGATAATTAACTACGATTAAAGAACGAATTACGTAGAAGACTAAGACGATGACATGAGGTAACCATGGAATGTTAGTAAGTGGAGAAGTAAGTGGAAACGAACCAAGTATATGGCGAACTCTAATGAGAAATCTTAAGAGAAAAGCTAAGAGATACTTCAAATGATAATTCAGGGATTACAAAAATTAAAGCATACTAAAAGAATGTGGTAAGGGTATGATGGATCTGTTCATAATACGATAAGTCAGGAGCGATGTGAAATATCACTAGCATGGTAACCCAATTAATTGGTTCAGTAACTTCAAAAGACTAGAAGTACCAGTGTAGGCAGCAAAGAGTTGTCTATGAGGCGTAAAAAATGAATAAGGTACTTAGGGGATGATTCTTCGACTTGAAGTGCCTTTCAGAATTAGCGAGTATAGTAGAAGATGTTTGAGTAGTCATTGACTCAGGTTGGGTTTACCCATATCAGTGGTAACATCTCAACATCGGTACATATTTATGCGAAATTTGAATGGTCAATAAGTGTAAGTCCTTCGTTATGTGAACCAAAAGTCAGAGTTAAGGGTTTTTTGAAATTAGTTATGGTACAGGAAACCATTCGATGCTTGAAATTGTTCAAGAAAGAGTAAGATCAGCGCAATTCTTCGGAGAGAATTATGAAGATAATGGAGAAAACTTTTAGAATCCGGAAGAAGCATTCAAGTTTGGGTAATCCTAAGAAAGAAATCCAAGAGGTGTGCAGAGCATGAGCTGAGAGAAGCACACCGGACGTGTTGGCTCGATCAGTCGAACCATCCTTCTTTTAAGAACTATGTAATATGTTTGATTCCTCTCAATTAAGAAAGTTATTATTGAATCGTATCGAACTACAGAACTAGGAATCAAAATTATGAAATCGCTCTTTACAAGTTAACTCAAGCCTTTTTATGATGATGGTTATGATGTCAGATATATTTTTACCGGTTTCTTCCGAAATGATAACAGGGTTACTTTATACTTTTGTAAAGATACTTTTTTAAGGTTAAACATACACATAACTTGTAATGTAATTCAAGAGTGCTTAATACGTTTGTTATTATATTTAATTCTAGGTAGTGTTCTAGCCCATAGAGATGGGGAAACCATAGAGACTCAACTTAGATTGTTGAGAATAGTTATGTTATCATAAGAAACATTAGAGACTCGACATAGATAGTTAAGAATAGTTATGCTATCATGGCATTCAGAGGCATATCAGATATATGCATAGAGTAGCAATTGTATGATACAATCAACAGAAATGTATTAGATATGCATATAGTACATACATTGCATTAGATATGCATACAGTAAAGACTTATCAGTTAGAGCTTATGAAGCGGAGTGGGACAAACTAGGTAACACAAGAACCCTAGTTAAAAGGAAGATCTTGAATGTTTCATTGAAACAGAGCGGGGAAAACCTGGGTAACATAAGAACCCCAGTTAAAAGGCATATCCCGAATGTTTCAAATAAAGTTTAATAATCTGTGTCCCTCCCAGGCTCTAGGTTTCGTTGGATGAGCTATCGTAGATGGTACCCACACGTAGTGAAAGGAGTTCCGGTGATTAGCCTCAGATAGGAATATTCATCGGATTATAGTGGGATGGTGACCGGGGTTGCACCTTGATGAGCAAAACCGCAAGTGTACGGTTTTGCCGAAGTAGTAAAAAGAGAGTATCGTTCCAACAGGGAGTTGTTTAATTTGATTTACTTTTAGAAGATGATTAGAGAGTTTGATTGTAAAGTTTTGGGTTTTAAAGGTTTTAAAACAATAATAATAAAAAGCTCCTTGGGATCATTGGTTCATCATAACGACGAATCCCTCACAAACAAACCATAAACCATGACTTTATATTGGACCTACTTTCTAAAGACAAGTTTTTCTTTAGCGTATCAAAGCCTCTCTCGAGGTGCAGTGAGTGTGTTCCTCTAATAATCAAGCCTATTCTCATGGTTGATTATTATTGGAATCCTTGAAGAACGAAACTTTATATGTCTCAAGGTTTGCTAGACTATTCTCATGTTTCGCAATCCTTGTCTAAATTCACTTGTTCCAATATCAAAACTCCGCTCTCGCTTTATAAATTGATATTTGAGATGATGAATTAACAAATACTAACCCTCCGCTCTCGCTTTATGAGTTTGGCATTTGTTAATTCATTATAAAAACGGTGAATTAGATTAGAAAGTAGATTT
>Ga0228710_1008938_pt1 | contig 14151 bp, 16 predicted proteins | sample MedpolnodulmetaG_FD_177995 | JGI IMG/M metagenome (GOLD analysis project Ga0228710, IMG submission 177995) | Root nodule microbial communities from Medicago polymorpha collected in Santa Monica, California, United States - pink nodules | ecosystem: Host-associated > Plants > Roots > Nodule...
TATAATTATTTGCAATTGAAGTAAAATAGCTCAAAAAGGAAATAATATTTAAATAAAACTAAATCAAATCTAAATATAATAAACTCAAATAACATATTAAAAATACTAATTTATTGACTCATCACTTATGCTAACATCAGAGATCTAACAATTTAGAGATCATTAGTGTGTCAGACTCTAAGTTTTGGATGTCAGTATATAATACACATCCTAACTCAGGAAATGATTGCAGGAATTTATGTCACTTGGTTGCATATCGTTAAATGAAAGACCACTTAAGTTATATAGTGACATAATTCAATCGTATAGTTATTTAACAACAAATTTTTTAAAGTTCATTGCCTTATAGATTATTGTTGTTAAATGATATATAGCACATGTGGCGACACACTTTATGCTGGCTATACCACTAATCAAAGACATTACACCTAAGGTCTTTCATATGATGGTTGTCATTAAGGATGTCTTGGATTAGTGGGAGTCTCTTTTATTTTATGTTCTATAATTTTGTTTTGGTATCGATACATATTTTATGTTATGATTTTCTACATAAATAAAGTTCATGAGGTTATTATTGTTATAACCATTTCTGTATCATTTATGCAAATTTTATATTTGCAAAACTTCAGTTTGATCTCATTAAAGACTTTAGTTGGACCAGTCGGAAATAGACATGATTTAGAGATCACATTGCATGGAACTTCCATGCCACTCATCCATATTGATTTATGTCATTAAGTGCATTGATATGGTGGTCGTCGAGGTTCGTCACGTTATACGTTAGAGACGACAACCGTGGTGGTCCCATTATTAATGTATGAGGTAGATCAAATTGTAAAGTTGAAATCTAAAGATAAATAGCATTCACTTGCGCGCCTAAAGAATTCAGATATAATTATTAAGATATGCAACCCAAGTGGTATATTGTTGGAATATTTTATTATTTTTTATATTTCAATATCATTATGTGGGAAAATATCGTAATAATAATTATATTAGCTATTTATCAATTTTGAGCCTTAGTTGATTAGTGATCAAATTAAGTAATAAGGCTATTAGATTTCTAATTGGATAATTAATTAAATATTTAATTAGTTGATATAGACTCTATGAGTGGATGTCTAAATGACCTACTAACGGAATAATGGGAAACCCCAATGGCCATCTAATATAAAAGAGGTTGTGGTCCCCAATACACCGTACACGACAAACATTCTCTTCTTCCCATCTGAAGAGAACTAGAGGCATAAAGGTACCGATTGAGGAAGAACCAAATCAGCTGCCACTAACTTTGTTGTTTGTTTCATATCATCTCTCTCTCTGTTTATCGTTGTTGTTGAGAGGGTTGCCATAAAAGCTTTGTTACGGTACTCCTAATACCCTAATTCTTAATATCCTTGATAAATCAAACATGTCGTAGATCCGATCATAATCATATTCAACGTTTTGTTTGCTTCCGCTATTGATTCATAATTATTGAACATGTTTTATGAAATCTGTTTTTATTTAGACCTAAATTTCCAACAAGCGACACTTGGGAGGATAGGATGGAATGTAGGCAATGAGGAGCTCATTTTCCCCATGTTGCTGGGATTGTTGTAACGCCCTACTTCTATTAAAGCGATAAAACACGCGAATAATACAAATATTCAAGAAATAGACGTTACGTCTTCAAAAGATCTCAAAACAACATGAATATATAAAAATTCCCAAAAAAGTCGCAGCGGATATATACCATACATCTCCAATATACATGTCATAAACTCATAAATAAGTCACCAATAAAATCTCCAATCCCGACACATGAGTAAAATCCTAACAACATAAATCAATCCAGAATAACATAAAGACTGACATGCTAAATCAGAGCCCTATACTAAGACTCCAAAAACAAATAATGGAGGTAGCTCCTGCTATCCTCAAGCACTCACAAAGAAAGCAACAACTATTCCTGCATGTCGTCTACTCATTCATGCAAATAGGTAGACGGTCAACCGAACGACCACTAGGGGTTAGCTTCACATCTTCATAATCAAGCATAAACAAGCATAAGCATTCAAGGATCCATGCATAACACGTATACATACTCAACATTCCTAGAATACTACCATCACATATATATTACCCCCGGTGCAACATCAATCATGTTATCATACTTCTATCATAACACATCAAGCATATTCATACCTTAAATCATTATCAAGATTCATCACTTAACAACATCAATCAATATAAAAATTACTCACCTTATTTCTCATTTAGTATAATTAACTGAACAAACACAATTCAACATTTTAAAGTTACAAACAAAGAAATTATCGTCACCAAAAAGATCACCCAATCACATACATATGATTCACACTTCATCATTTCACCAAAATAAACATCATCGTTTAAAATCACCAAGTGTACAAGTATGACAAACATTAACAAGTACACAATTCACCAAGTTCACCGATGCACATAAACTTTAATGCATATATTTAACTAAATCACATATTCACCATTCATAACATCCATCAAACACATAAGCAATTATGACTTATGACAAATTATGCAATGCGCCTAGACACGGTTCCTATATGCACACGATACCATCAACTATGACAATATCGTCAACTCATGATGCAACAAAAGCACCATCAACGTCACCAATACGGATATAAAATCCATCACCATCAGTCATGTATGCATAAATATATGACTCAACCCTAATGCATATATTCACACATACTCGTCACCAATAATCGTCTCCAATATTATACATGTAGTCACCATATTTCAATTTCAACATTTGCATGCATAAATTCAACACGTCAACAACCAACAACATATATGTCATGTTATAATTCATTGACATAAACAACGGTATCAAACACCATTAACATCACCATCAATTTCATGTGATAATTCAACATAATTCATCATCATCATATCAACATCAAAACATAAACATGTTTATCACTAATAATCCATCAAATAATCATCACCAAAAACAAACACCTTTCATACATGCATGCACCACAATTATGATCATCAAATTCCATATAAAAACTCAAAGACATAGTTCAATACATGTAATCATCACATCCAAACATAAATTCACCATCAACAATCGACAACATCACCATTATCAAGTTATCATCAAGAGACAACACTTTCAAAGAAAATCGACATATAAAAACTTTAACCAAAACTAAGCAAACATATTTCATTGCCTCAACAAAACACATGCACTAATTACATATGTTCATAGTAGCTTAGGCACATGAGTATCCTAGACCAATTCCAAGAAATTACAAAATCACGCTAAGTTCGTCTCAGTTCAAGTTTCTTATCATATTAAGAAATCCAAATTGAACTGTTCCTAAACATCACAACTTCATGATCACACACTCATTTATTCATTATAAAGACTTCCTTAAACCCAATATTATTTTTGAAGATGTTTCATGGCTTAGTGAAAAAGTTATAACAAAGTTTCATGAAAAATGTCACATGACCTGTGTGTAGTAATTTGATCATAAATCAAGTTCTATAAAAGCCATTGGAAAGTGAAACCAAAGCCATTAGAAAGATAACATCCAGATATAAAACTTTTATGTTTACAACTAAGGCTGAATCGATTCACATCTTATTGAATCGATTCAAACAAAGTTAGAGAGAAAAATTAGACGATTCAAAACTGCCCAGATGCAGATTGACACGATTCAAACTTTCCTGAATCGACTCAATGGCTTGGAAAGCACATTTTTGGCTATGGGTTCATCCCCAAATCATCCCAAAAATCCCTATTTTGATCCCCAACATACCCAAAACGATAAAAATCATTTTCCAAAGTTCGAATACATCATCTAGACTCTTTTTACAACAATACTAAACAACTTATACTTCAATTCACTTAATTCCTCAAGGTTCCAACAACAACAACAACTTACATACAACAACACATATATCACACTCAATTCATGAAATGACATTATCAACAACCCTCAACAACAATCATATCACATAATCATGAATTCATTCACAATTCAACAACCACAACATCATATTTCACCAATTTGAACAAAAACAACAAACCACCCATTTCTATACAACTTAAGCATGTAAATTCAACATCAACAACTCAATTATCATCAAATTCACATACCCAAACATAGAATCAAAACAAGAGCATGAATTTCACCAATTAAATTCACAATAATCACTTTTCACAACTAAGCACTTTTGAATATAAGTAGAAAAGAGATTACAACTAAAAGATTATGATAGAACACTATCCCCCATACCTCAATTGAGCACAAACCTAGTCTTAGCTTCACTTTAGCTCCTTGAATCTCTACCCCTTTCTTGATCTTCAAGTTCTTCTCTTCTAACCCTTTTTCTCTTCCTCTGGCTCTTTCTCTCTCTACCTCTCTCAAAAGTAATGTGTAATGAATGTTAGAACCCTAATTCCTCTTATGACATGAGTTTATAAAGGCTCTACATTAATGGTATTAACCCTCAAAATATCTTAATGGGCTCAAGATTCTCATTAACTAATTCACAATGTTTCTATCCTCTCACGGTAAAAATAACGAATAGTTACCGGCTCTCAACTAATTACCGCAACCCATTAGTAACTTAGTAAAAATAATGGTTCCCACTTAAAACACTTAAATAATCCTTACAGTGAAATTACTAATTTACCCTTGCTTACAACATGACCAAAATACCCCTAAGTCCAAAATGACTAAAATACCCTTCTACTAATCCCAACACAAATACACACAGAGGCAATTAATCACATACAAGCATATATAAACACATATAAATATTAATTAAAATAAGTCTAACGAAAATCGGGATGTTACAATTGCTGGTAGTACTCATAGCGCTCAATCTTTTGCTCTTTCTGGAGGTTACGTTGATGACGAGGATAATGGTGAATAGTTCCTTTATACTGGAAGCGGTTAAAGGGATCTTAGTGGTAACAAACATACCAACAAAAACCATTCCTTAGATCAGCAGTTTGAGAATATGAATGGGGCTTTAAGACTGAGTTGCCAAAAAGGCTATCCTCTTCATGCTGTTAGGTCAGTTTTTATTGATCATGAATTCCTTGTCAGTTTGTTAGGTCTATTTTTATTAATAAATTCAATTGATTGATTGTTTCCATATTAGATTAGTTTCATTGTAAAGTTATGTGATGAATTGGTATGATATTTTGTTTATGGATTCGTTTATTTGGTTTAGGTCCCACAAGGAGAAACGTTCCTCTTGTGCTCCTGAAGCAGGAGTGAGATACGGCGGGGTTTATAGAATTGAAAAATGTTGGCGCAAAATTGGAAAACAAGTATGTTTCTTCTTTGTAATAATCATTAGTTGCAATTTATTTAACTAACTAGATAGAGTGAGACCTAATAGAATCATTTTTTATGATAGTGTTATAAGGTTTGAAGATATTTGTTTGTGAGGTGTGACGATGAACTAGCTCCAAAGACAAGGTTTTTCATTCAATTTTTAATTTATCCTATTTATGTGTGTTTGTACTGATAATATAAGTGGAAGTATGGAACTTGATCACTTGAATTCATTTTGTTGATGTGCAGTGATTTATCTAGAGACCGTCCCCATTCACTGCCTATAACCAAGGAGTGAAGGAAGGATGGCCCATCATGGGACTTTGATGTAAGTGGTGTTGTCTACTGATCCGCTTTTATTTGATTTATTGATGTCTTTATGTGTTCCTATAGTTTTGGTTATTATGTTTCTTCATTGTTTTCTAGACATTATATTAGAAGTAGTTTGTAAGACATGATATTTCCAAATTATAAGGTTTTGATTTTGCGAAAATTATTGGCTAGGCAAATGTTTTTTCCCCCAACTTTGCTGTTCTATAGATTTCGTAAGGTTCTAAGTATGTGCATTTAGTTGAATTTCAAGAGGAAAAGGGTTGTTGGTCGTGGAAGAATCCTCCACCACTAAGTAAGAAGCCGATGAACATTTTGGATCCGATAGATGCAACAAAAATAAAAGTTGTTAGGCCAAAAGAAAAAAAGGAGTCCGTCAAAATCAAGGATATGCTATTGAAAGGTATATGATCATTGGTGATAACAATTATTTATTCATGTTTCCTTCTTTTTTTTAAATCATATTTATTTGAAGTCTTTGTTGTTATGAAAACAATTTAGTGGTGGACTTGTTCAAGTTAATACATTGTTGTCTGTGTTCGTTGTTTTTGCAGAGTTTGGTTGCAATTTTGTGGTAAGGTGTTGACTTCCCCTCTTACTACACCTTGTGCTCACAACTTATGCATAGCTTGTCTTGAGAGTGCTTTTTCTGGACAATGTTATATCAGGAAGAGGGCATCGCAAAGTGGTCACAGTTTGCGGACATAGAAGAACATTATGAAATGCCCTACTTGTTCAACTGACATAGCAGATTATCTTAGGTACTTAATACTATTTGATAGTTTATATGCATTTGATAATGTTTCAAGTTTTGATGCAAATAATTAGGTACTTAATATTGTTGACAGTGGTTATGCATTTGATAATGTTTAATTTGCAGTTTTATTGCAAACTTTTAGTAAAACAATGCAATAGAAAATTATTCGATTAGATACTCATCATGTATCCTTAAAAGTCTTGTTTTTCTATGCATAGATCTTATTTTGTTTACTTCTGTTTTTAACAGGTTAATAGAGAAATGATGGGTGTCATAGAATCACTCCAACTACAGGCTGAAGAGATGGAGAATAATTCTGAAGAATCAAGTGCTAAAGGCGGTGAAAATATTAAGTTGGATGAGAAGACAGAAGTTTCAAAACCATGCGATTCAAGTGAAGAAGTCTTGAAAGAAATTAATGAGGTTGATTTGAATCCTCCACATAAGCGGATGAAAAGTGATAAAGGCGAGGTTGTGGTGAACATGGTGTTAGCCTATAAAATTCACAGGCTCATTTAATATGGTCGACATATGTTTTGACCATTATCTTTGCAGGAATCGAAAAGCTTTTCAAATAACAATGGAAGAAGCTTCGACAAAGCATCAAGCCTAAGGCACGTAATTGGCGTTCGACGAATTAAGGCTGAAAGGGTATTCTCGCATCGAAGACAAGCAAAAGGGGGGGAAGCACGATTCAAGCAATGAAGCGGTTTCATTTAGTGGAGAACGTGGGGAAAATGGTTGTCCAAGATGGAGGAAGTACTGATCATGGAGTGTAGTTTCCAAGCCGGAAAGAGGGTCACAAATCATATACAGAATTCTACAACACTCAAACTATCGGCGTCTAGGGAAACGAGTTATACAGAATGTATGTAAACTGATTTGTAGACCACCCCTTTTATTTTAATGCACTGCATTTTACTTTTTCCTTAAGTTTACGTGCGTAAACTTACTTTTATCTTATTTTATTTGCTTTATGCTAAGCTTTTAATCGCATTCTCAAAACCTGCCGAGAGACAGTGCCTTTTTATATCAAACCCGACCTGCTCTCTAAGCAACCTGAGTGCACGTCGTGGCCTTTTTTCAAACTCCTTTCAAACTAAAAACCTTTGCACAATGGTCTTGAGATTTCTAGTTCGGTCTCGCTTGTAATAATCAGAACTAGCCCCCGTGTGCCAAAATCCCAGGCAAACAAATTGGCACGCCTGGGGGGACCCAGTTTGTGCAATTGATTTTTAAAACCTTTTTTCAAAATCAAAAACTTTTTTCAAAAACTTTTTTTCAAAACCCATCTCTTTGAAGATATCCGTTTTTAGAATTTTGTTACTATTTCTGGGTAACTATATTACTAAAATCACCATGTTGTTAGTGTATGGATTTGAGAACTGGTAAAACTATGCCTCGTGCTGGTTCATCAACCTCACAATCTTCTTCACAAGCACAACCTATACAATCGACTCCTCCGTTAGGAGATTTAAACGTTTTGACCCCCGTGGGGGCAACCATGGCTATGCCAGTTTCGACGGACATGGGAGTAACCGCTCCTTCGACCGTTTCCACATATGCTCCGTTAACATGACTAGAAAAGGGAAATGTGATACCCCCATTCACCGCTGGTGTTCCATCGACTACCAGCATGCCAAGTACTAGTGCTCCTTCAAACAGGCCTAGGCTTGATGATCGAAATGTAAATATGCAGAACGTTCTAAGGGAACAACCATACGGTATACCAACTTTGACGATGGCAAGTGTACATAATAGCACGTCAGTTTTTGTAGAACAAGCAAATCCGTTCGTCATGCACAACGTACATAGTCCCTCAAGTTCTAGCACATTCAGTCGGAATATTCTACCACCGTTGACAACAAATTCGATGAATTTATTAAGACAACAAATGGATGAGAGTAACCACGAAATGGTTAATTTGTTAACACAACAAATTGGTACCGTGTTTAATCCTTTGATAAGGAACACAAACCGGAGTTACCAAGCCTTAACCACTCAAATGGGGAGGATATCATATTTCTTTGCACCCCCACAACCGGTTACACAAATACAGAATCAACAACCGTTGCGGTTAGTTGAACAAATGGTTCACAGGCAACAACCTGTGCCTCAACCCCAACCGGTCGAACCAGTAATACAGGGTCAACCTGAAACAATCTTGGTAGATCGAAATGATAATGCCGTTGAAGTTGTTAGGAATGTCCGACAACAAAACATAGGAGCACATAACAATATAGCCAATTTGGTCGAAAATATAATGGCTCAATATGGTTTGAATATTGGCCTGCATAGGCCAAACTTTGTTTCTCCCTTGTCGGAATTAGTATTACAATCTGAAGTTCCTATGGGTTATAAAATTCCTAAGTTCACCAAATTTCCAAGGGATACTAGTGAGTTCACTGTCGAACATATCACAAGATATTTCACGGAGGCAGGAGACCTAGCAAATGATGAGAATTTGAGGTTGAAGTTCTTCCCCAATTCTCTAACAAAGAATGCCTTAACATGGTTCATTACTCTTGCACTACATTCGATCCAATATTGGACTGAATTAGAACAGTTATTCCATGAACAATTTTACATGGGCCAATCTAAGATCAGTCTAAAAGAATTGGTGAGTGTTAAGAGAAGTTCCACTTAATCTATTGATGATTATCTTAATAGATTCAGATTGTTAAAGGCAAGATGTTTCACTCAAGTGCCTGAACATGAGCTAGTCGAAATGGCCGCTGGTGGCCTAAATTATTCCATTAGGAAGAAACTCGACACTCAACACTTGAGAGATATGGCCCAGTTGGCCGACAGAGTTCGACACGTCGAAAGACTAAAGGCTGAGAAAGCCAAAACTCAGAAACATTTCTAGAAAGAAAAGGTTGCTTTTGTTTCATCGGAAGAAAGCAACCAAGAATTCGACATAGCCTTTGGTGATGTCGAAGTAAAGGAGGTTGATATTGCTAAGTTGAAATCAGGGGCCCCTTATACCTGTAAATCATTAAGGCCCTTCGATGGGAATAATCCTGTCGAAACAAGCAATGAAAGATATGTCCCCAAGACATATACATTCGACGTATCCAAATGCGACGAGATTTATAATCTCTTAGTTGCTGATGGACAAGTGATAACACATACGGATGTAAAAATCGCACCACTAGAACAACGTCAGAAAAGAGGTTTTTGTAAATACCACAACTTCTTGGGACATAACACCTCTCGATGTTCTCTTTTCAAGGACTTGGTTCAGAAGGGTCTTAATGAAGGCAGACTGAAGTTTGGAAACAAGCCAAAGCCTCAAATGCAAGTAGACTCTGATCCCTTGAAAGATGCGAGTATGATGTACACTTACATTGCAGGCTGCAATATGGTTGACGCAATCATTGATGTTGTCGAGAACCTGTCTGTCGAAGCAAAAGGAGAAGCAGAAATTGCAGTTGCAGAATGTCAAATGGTGGACGTCAAGAAGGATGCAGAATACGTCGAAGAGACCGTTACAGAGCCTCAGTTCGACGAGAAGTTAAAGACGACCTATCCTACAGCTAAGGAAGAATTAATTGACTTTCTCAATCGATTCAAGCTGAAGAATTCTGAGGTAATGCTCTGCCCTAGATGTAGTATTGTGTTTGACAAAGAGGCAACTAAAAGCCTCGAAGGTTCTATCTTAAAACCCAAGAAGAGGGGGAAGTGGTCTGCTGATAATAGACCTAAGTTTTCCTTCACAAAGAGTTATATTCCTTTCATCAATAACTCTTCGACCACAAATTATGTCAATCAAAATGGTCAGTGAAAAACTTTGGTCCCTTATGCACCAAACCAAAAATGGGTCCAGTCGACCCACAAGAATGTGCAACATGGGAAAAACAATGTGGTGAAAAGAAACACCAATGTTGTGGAGAACATAAAAAACGGTACTACCTTTGAGTCAAAGAAGTATGCTTATAGAAGCAATTACAAGGGAAAGAATCCCATGACAAGAACTCAATGGAGAAGGTACTAGAGGTCAAATAATTGTGTTTCCACGAGCCTTGAAAATGAAACTGTTGGCCCAAAGGGTGATCAAGAAATGGTCGGATCCAACAAGACACCAGCAAAAGAGAGGTTATCTCTTCCTTCACTCGAAGAAGATCCTAATGAGGATAATGAGTTAGGATCAAGATTTACAAATTCAGAACCAGATTTCGACGTCATATGTAATTTCGTTTCCATTTTACCAGCTGAGTATGATATGATATCCGAAATTGATGATTCAGAGAGGAGTTCGAACCTAAAGACATGGGGGAATACAATCCCATGTGTTGTTTTGTGAATGATGGCTCAGGAGGTAAATAGAAAGCCATATTTGAACAGCCTGATGATTTGATGAAGAATCATCTCAAACCTTTTTTCATCCAAGCCAAAGTAGATGAGGTTAGCATTAACAAAGTGTTGGTCGACGGTGGCACTGCTTTCAATCTAATGCCTCAGTCCTTACTCAAAAGGATTGACAAGACCGACAAAGATTTGAAGCCTCATAACGTGATTTTGTCGAATTACGAAGGAAAGCTTGGACATTCCATTAGTGCTCTTCAAGTAAGCCTAACGGTGGGAACTGTGGTTAGACCAACCTTATTCATGGTGGTCCCATCGAAAGCTAACTTCAACTTATTGTTGGGGAGAGAATGGATTCATGGGATAGGTGTTGTTCCCTCATCCATGCACCAAAGAATCTCAATTTGGATAGATGATGGTATAGTCGAGAACATTGAGGCTGACCAAATCTATTTTCTTGCTGAAGTAAATTAAATCACAAGGAAGACCTTTGACAAGAAATTATCAAAGATCGCTCCTTATTCATCTTCAAAGATTGATAATGCTAATCAGACAGATGCAAGTTATATGAAGCTCCACCCAACCCATGGTTTCATGTGGGAAAGAGAAACGTTCGACACAGAATCTGACATGGAGGATATGGATTCCCTAACCTTGGGGAATGATGAAGATGATCATCACATCTAATCAAAACGCTTAGAATCAAATCACGGTTGTGTTGCCGGAGTCTTAAATCAAACTGGCCTTAATGGCTAGTACTTGTCAAAAGATGGTTAAGAAACCATTGATGAAAATACCGTTGAAATACTTAAGTTTGTACTTAAGGAATTTTGGTCAAATGACCACAAATTCAATTCTATTTTCAATAAGGAATTGATATGATTCCTTTGGTTAAAACCAAATGGTGAAATTTGGCATTAGTTGCCTTAAGGACTTATGAGTTTTATGTAAGAAAACCATAAGTAGTGGGTGAAGCCAAAATAGATGTAACTCTTGTTTAAAACCTTTGTCACAAATCCGTCAATATCAAAGTTTGCGGGCAAGCGATTATGTTTATTGAAGTTTTACTTATAACTTTGGTTTATTTGCAAGTACTTACTCGGGTTGCAAATGACTCTTATCTTAAAACCATTGAGGTCCTTTACCATTTTTATGAATCATCAAAGGAATCAGATTTCTTTGATAAGATATGTCGAAATAAAGGCATGTATTGAATATAAGCCTACTTGTGTGAAAACAAAATGAACACAAATATAGAGATTCGACAAAAGAAAATATTTCTACTTCAGATTGATTGAATAGTATAAGACCAACTATTGGGTCAGAATACAATAAGTTGAAAAGCCAAAAAATGGTTAAACATATTCGTGTTCATTCGACACGTAACAAAATGGTTATTAAAGCTTCACAACAAGAAGTCAATATCAAGAAAGCAGAAATGCTCTAAGAACCAGGCAAGCTCGATGTCAAGATGACAAGAGATGCAAATGTTTACCATGTCGTAATCTTCATCTGCACCTGGAGATGATAGATGGGCGTTGTGGATCCTTCTACTCAACACACAAGCCCCTTCGGAGTTGCAGGTGAACGTGTAAATAAAGCCAGGGGGCATGGACCACAACTCAAGTTGGTTCCAGTCAAAGAGGAAGCCATTAGAACCGATGACGCCCCTACAACGAGCAGACATTGTCAAACAAAGAGATCATTGAAGATGGATAAAATACCATCTCTATTGAAACCTTAGCTAAATAACACCCTTATCATGATCAGGAAATAAGTAGCTTTGTCCAATTCTGCAAAGTATGCGTTGCCTAACACAAACTGAATCCTGGGTAAGTTAGGATGAGGCTGATGAAGCATCTGGGCTGCTCGAACAACGCAGAAATGCTTGTGGCCACTAAGGGTGAGTTGTCGCATGAACTTCTTTTGACCTAACTTAGGTGTAGAAAAGGTGAGAAGATGCAAACAATCAACAGAAACAGCCTTGAGCACCTCTACATCCTCAGATAGTTGACGATGAAGCGATGTCGATTCCCTAAAAGATAACAATGTTGGAACAAAGGGTGTTTCTCAAAATCACCTATTGAGTTTTGATAATAACAAGGTATTAAAAATTATCAATTCGATATGCTAAACAATTTGTTCAAGTGTACAGGATCCAAAATCAAAGTACTATTCATAAAGATTCTTATTGAACAAGTCAAAGAGCAAAGGAATTTTATTTGAAGCGTAAAGCGTCTGGAAGAATGCGTCTGAAGAAATGCGTCTGAAGAAGTGCGTCTGAAGAAACGAGTCTGAAGAAGAGCTCCTGAAGACACGTTGTTGGAACAAAGGGTGTTTCACAAGTCACCTATTGAGTTTTGACAATAACAAGGTATTAAAAATAATCAATTGGATATGCTAAACAATTTGTTCAAGTGTACAGGATCCATAATGAAAGTACTATTCATAAAGATTCTTGTTGAACAAGTTCAAGAGCAAAGGAATTTATTTGAAGCTTAAAGCATGTGGAAGCATGAGTCTGAAGAACTGCGTCTGAAGAATGCGTCTGAAGAAACGACTCTGAAAAAGAGCTCCTGAAGACACGTCATCAGAAGCAAGAACATCAGAAGCACTGGTCATCAGAAGCATATCTCCCCAGAAGCTACTTCACCAGAGTTGACAAAGGACATTGGACGAAGTGTACGGCCACGAACTCTGCAACCACCTTCTCTGCAATGTTTGTCTCTACAACAAGACAAAGATAACAGTAACATTGCTGCAGACGATGTTCCTTTTATTCTGGATTTGATTTGAATTAAGTTCTTCATAGGACAACTATCAAATCAGGAAAAAGATCAAGGGTGAAGAATCAAAGCTTCAAAGCAAGACAAGTTGATGTAACGGCTAAATTCTCAACGTCTCTCAACCCCTCTAAAAATAGGGATGAAGACTTAGAGAATATAAGGATCTAGACATTCATACAAGGCCAATACGCTGGCAAAAACGTCGAATACAAACATCAACAACTTAGAGAATTCTTTCAATTGTTTTTATCTTAGAATTCCTAAGTGTCTAGAAAAACAGAGTCTGTTCTGTTTCGTATTGTATTGTGAGTACCTCTGATTGAATATCAAGTATTCAAAACCTCATTCAATTCTCTATAATTGTTTAGTTAAGTCTCTTTCAGTTGTGATTGAGCAAAGGAAGTCACTTGGAGTTGTCCTTGAGCATAGAAGTCTCTTTCTTGTGTGATTGAGCATAAAAGTCTCTTGGAGGTGTCCTTGAGCAAAGATAAGTCTCTTTCTTGTGTGATTGAGCAACTTGTAATTTGAGATTACATTTTAGTGGAACTCTCCTTGGAAGTGCAAGGAGGACAGGATTACTTCCGGTTTGTGGAAGGAACCTGTATAATTGCTTGTGTTCTTTCTT
>Ga0228710_1008940_pt1 | contig 14150 bp, 9 predicted proteins | sample MedpolnodulmetaG_FD_177995 | JGI IMG/M metagenome (GOLD analysis project Ga0228710, IMG submission 177995) | Root nodule microbial communities from Medicago polymorpha collected in Santa Monica, California, United States - pink nodules | ecosystem: Host-associated > Plants > Roots > Nodule...
GACCTTGAAGACATCAGCATTTTAAAAAAGAGAAAGGCAGCATTTTACTTCTTTATTATAGTAATCTTTGAAAACACAAAACATAGTCAAATAAAATGATAATTTTGTAATCAAACATGAAAATAATAAATAAAAATATAAAATATTCCGTCAAACCAATAATTGAAAAGATACTTGAAAAGAAGCTGCATGGTAGTTTATGAGAAGAATCTTACAAGGCAATCCAGGCTTCAAATCAGTGGTCAATTGAATGGCTTTGAGTTTTTCATCTTGAATTGTTCCTAATATTGCTCTCGAGTCACCAAGGTTAACTATGATAAGACCTTCACCCTGTATTTATTGTTCTTGTTACCATAATTTTCTTAACAAAGATAAAAATTGAATTGCTAAATCTATATATCAAAGTTTATTTACCTGTCTTATGACAACTACAGCAGTAGTTCCACTACAAGAACAATCTAGATTCTCTTGTTGCTTCACCTCCTCATCCATTACATTGAAAGCTCCAAGAATAGCTTCTTTCCATCTTAAATAGTTGTTTGAAAATTTGTTTTGTTTGTTGTTGACACCATTTTTTGTTGTATTAATCTCCTCAAGAGCATTCTTTTGGCTCAATATGAGAGAAGGTAAAGTATTGTTTACTATTTTGCTCACTATATGTCCATTCTTTCCATGTCCATCATAAACACCACAAAATGCTCCATCTTCCATCCCATAATCCTTTTAAGAAAAAAGAAACAAAAACAAGAGATATGGTTTTAGTAATTTTATATGCTGGATGGATAGATAGATAGATAGATAGATAGATCATAGTTACAATAGTACATGACTTTTAAAAAAAGTTTGCAATTGCAATTTGAGTCGTGATATTAAGGTTTTTGGTGTCTCTTTAGTCCAACACGGCCACATTTTATCCCAATTACCATAATCTTAATATCTTAAATTACTACACGGCTAGGGTTTTAAAAAAAGGTTCGCAACTTCAATATGAGTCGCGAGATCAAAGTTTCTTATGTTATGACTTATGATACATAAAAGATCACAATTTTCCTTAATTGAAACAACACAACATCGGTTGCATTTGATCGTGATTTTCCTTAGTATTGAAGATCACAACATGACTACCGCTGCAATTTAAAACCTTGTAGCCATGCAAAGTTATCTTTGTTTCAAAAATAAATGTTCACAACATTAGTTGCATTTGATCGTATTTTTTCTAATATCAAAGATCACAACACGACTACAACCGCGAATCAAAACCTTGTGATCGTGCAAATTATTTCAAAGTTATCCATGATTGAGAGACAAACCTGGTGAAGAGAGGCAGCATCTTGGTTGAGACCCTTAGTACCTTGTTTAGAGTAAAGAGAGCAAAGTCTCTTTGTCTCATTTTGGACCTTGCTTGCTTCAAATATCATGACATTCTCATCATGAACTTGAGGGATTCCATGAATCTCTGAAGATGCAACGGATATGCAGATACCCATTCTACTTGTTATGCAATTATTATTTTTAATAACTATAAGTCCTTATTAGGCCTTTGAGGACCCTAATATATAGCAAATAATTGTTATAAATAAATGTCCTTATATGATAGCTTAAGCTTTACTTATATCAAATAATTGACTTTTTTAATGGTTAGTTGTTCAATTGGGTTGTCCCAATAATGGCTTTAAGGGACATTTGAGATGTATTCTTCCATAGCAATCACCAAAGGTGTATGACTTTCATATTTTAAAACTATAGTTCAGAATTATTATATTAATAACTAGTCCTTATTTGATGATGAAGCATTGACACATTATCAAAATATTAATTTCAACATCATGTACTTATCTTTTAAAGGACACCACACACATACTATAAGGGATTGAGATTCCATTAAGTAGAAAAATCTAAAGTCAAACAATTCAGACAGTATGATTAACATTGAAAGGCTTACGATAAGAAAATTTTATTTGTCTATTAAATTGATTCAAACTTAAAACTTCAGCCGTTTGATCTTGATCAAATAGTCACAATTTGCGTGACTATGTGAATACCTATCTGTATTCAATAAGGATCCAAGTGCATAACATGGATCTGAGTCACAATATAACGCGTTTGCAGTATTTTGTATATTGTTTAATGATTTAAACAACATAATTTTGTGTTCTTTTATTTGTTATGTTAACATTCAAAGAGAACAATAATATAAAATGTAATAAAACGTCTTATGCTAATGTTTTTCTATTGAAAGAAGTCTTATGCTTTGTGAAATACACAAATAGTCATTTTAATCTCCAAATGTGTACATTGCTATCGTAATAGTCATGATTGAGCCTAAATATATCAATCCCTCATTTCGTTAGTCATAGTAGTCCCCAATATTAAATTGGGACGTTAATTGATGATTTGTCAATTGATATGGCGCGTGGATAGACTTGTAGGCATGAGAGAGGTGGTTCGGATTAGGGGTGTTCAAAACCGAACCAACTCAATAGAAAAACTGCAAACCAAACCAACTCAAATCGAAACTGCAAAAAACCGCATTTCGTTTGGATGTAATCAGATCATTTACTTACTCAACCGCATGGTTTGGTTTGCAGTTTTCATTTTACCAACCGAACCAAACCAAACCAAACTGCAACATAAGTAAAATGTTAATTAAACATATGTCACCTAGATCAATACTTATAGAAATTCAATGGAAACTTTTATGAAATGACATATTTTTTCTCTTGTTAAGTTCCTTCTTTCATTTTTATTTCAAAAATGTATTTATGTGCTACTTAAACTTTTAGAGAATGATAAAATCTTAGTTTTTTGCATTTCTTATAAAATAGGATTACTTTTTGTCCACGTTTTTTATTTGGTCTATGTTGTTGGAAACATTGTAGAATTAAAATGAAATTGTAATGTTCGATGAAATTTAAAACATTGTTGAAAATATGTTGTGTTCAAACTTTTTTTAACTTGATTTTAATGTTGGAAACAAAAAATTGGATCGTCTTGAAAAAAAAACTGCATCAACCGATCCAAACCACATTGGTTTGGTTTGGTTCAGATTTTATTTTCAAGGTCAACTGAACCAAACAAAACCGCATGTTTTTTTCCTTCAAAAAAACCGCATGCTTTTTTATTTTATAGTTCGGATGACTTTTATCCTTAAAACCGAACCAAACCGCACTGCAAACACCCCTAATTCGGACCAAGAGACATGACGATTGGAATGATAAAGAGATCATAAGTTTAACTCTCTTAGTTTACTCTTTCACTAAAATAAATAAATAACAATTACCTTTGTCATTAGAAAACAACAATAAAATTTTGTTCACCATATTTTTATCTTGTTAGCAAATTATTTGATTTATAGAGTGAAAATAAGCAAATATATTAAGACAAAGGGTCCTTGAAATACAAAGTACAACTTTTAAACACATTAAAATAAGCCAGTTAGATCACCGATATGAGAAAAATTAAATTTGTGTTTCTTCCTTGGGTACTTATACTGAAAAATATTTTCAAATACAATAAGCATATGCAACACATAAGTGGACAAACAATGAAATATAAAAAACAAGTCGATGCTTTGAACAAAATAAAATCCAAAAGAGTTTTATTGATGTTACAAATTGTAATTAAACTACTTGCTCCGTAAATCCTATGTCTACTCTTCCAATTAACAAATTTTTCTTCGGAAAGTTCTTTACTAGTTTGTTGAGTCCAATCATTGCTGCTCAACAATTTCAACTACATAAATTCATCCTCCTACTTTCAAGTAAGTCAATCGAATGTTTTCCCATTTCTAAAAGACCAAGAAAAATTGACATGAGAATCATTTGATATTCATCGATTATCTTCACGGCTTCACCCATATATGTCTTGTTAATTTCATCCTGAAAAATAAAGAATGGCAAATTAGTTACCACGGTTTTTTTAGAGGAAATTAACATGGAATTGTTAAGAACATGTAAAAGCAAATAAAATAAAGGGAACCAAAATTTCCACTCCCCATTGGATATACCCCTATCTCTAGTGCTTGCGGTTGTTATAATAAGAAAGAACAATTACATTTTGTTTTTCAAATTTGGTAACCTGTATAAATTTTTTTTGGAATATCTGCAATTAGTGAGGGTATAATAGGAAAGAAGATAGGCTACACTAAAAAATTGTTTGCTTTTATTAATAGTTATAAATAAATTAAAAAGATTAATACACAAGACAAAATAAATGTGAAATGTTGTTTCATTGAAAATAAAACTTAATACAACATTAAAGTAATATGGAATATACTACTGAATGCCTGAAGATTTCAGCACAAGGAGTGCCGAAAACTCAGTTGAAAGAGTATCAAATACAATCAAAAAAATACGGGGAACAAAACCAGGAAAAACCAAAAAAGAGAGCTACCCTGTTACATAATAATTATCAAGCAAGGTAAAGGATTTAACCACCAAGAATGGTAGGAGAAAACAAAACTAGGACGATTTGCTTTCAGCCACCAGTAAGGTTGAAGCTTAACTTTATCTAACAATTGATTAATCGAAGCTTCTGTTTGGTGAAAAACCCGAGCATTCCTTTCAAGCCAAATCACCCACACACAAGATAACTATAAGATGAAAAGCGGAGCAGTTGATTTTTGAGAAGCCTCCTAAGGTGCCAAATTGATATAAATGGTCTGACACATGTTCAGGAAACACTATGTTGTAACTAAGCCAATGAGAAATATCATACCAAAGTTTACCAAAAAAATCACAAGAGAGGAATAAGTGTTTTGCATCCTCCATCATACCGCATCCACCCACGCATAACTGAGCATTTGGAAGTAAAATGTGTCTTTTAATTAGATTGTCCATTGTTGGTAATCTATCCTGCAACAGACGTCAAGCAAAGAGACTAATTTTCAGGGACACTTCCTTGTTCCAGATTTCTGACGTATGAGTTGCTGACAAGTTGTTGCTGGTTGGTGTTAACAGATGGTTATAAGCACTTGTGACGTTATAATTGCTGGAAGCATGTAAGTGCCAAATCCACCTGTCAGAATGATTAGGCTGCAGAACAATATTAGTTAAAATATCACAACACTCCCGCACCTTCTCCTCGTCCCAAGCAAACAAACGATGCCGCCACTTCCAAGCTTCCCCCTCTTTCCCCCACCCAAGCGAATACATTTCAGCCACTGTTCCCATTTTATTATTAGCAAGATCAAAAAGGCGGTCAAAACTATTCTTCAAAACTAACCCATCAATCCAAGGATCCCACCAAAATAAAGTATGAGCACCGTCGCCTACCTCCCGCCCAACATTATCATCAAACCACCTCCCACACCAGCCCCATTTTTTATATTTATTAAATTATTCCACCCCATATCTACCTGCTAAAACTCTATACCACAAACTCTTATTTTCAACCCGCATATGCCAACACCATTTACCAAGTAATGCCAAATTAAACACCCGAATCCTCCGCACTCCTAAGCCTCCATCCTCCTTTTTGGAACAAATAGTGTCTCAGTTAATCCAAGAAATTTTCCTAACCTCCTCACAGCCCCAAAAAAAAAACAATTAAAAATAGATTCAATAGAGGAAATGATACATGCGGGAGCTTTGAAGAAGGAAAGAAAGTAGACTGGAAGAGAGGACAGGACAGACTTTAGAAGAACTAAACGACCACCCAAAGATAGATTTTTACTCTTCCAACCCGATAATCTGGATTTAATACGGTCAATCAAGGGTTGCCAAAATTTTAATTTGCGAGGATCACCACCTATAGGCAGCCCCAGATATAGAAAAGGAACTCTGCCCAATTTACAATGAAGAATAGAGGCTGCCTCGGCCAACCAAGAATCATGAATATTAACACCAACTAACATACTTTTGTGGAAGTTCACTTTGAGACCAGATGTCGCTTCAAAGAGAATGAGCAGAGCTTTCAGGGCTCTAATATTAGCCAAACTTCGATCCCCAATTAACAAGGTGTCATCAGCAAATTGTAAATGAGTGATGGAAACAAGATTATTATTAGCCCCCACCTTGTAACTAGAAAAAAGTCCAGCCTCTACTAAAGCATTCATCATGACATTCAATCCTTCAACAACTATTAAAAAAAGAAAGGGAGAAAGAGGGTCATCTTGCCTCAACCCCCGTTCAAACATAGAATTACATTAAACTAGATTAGACAAACAAACATAGAATATGTAAGGGTTTGAGTTCAAACCCCAATCACCACAAACTTGTTATAATCTAGTCAAATGCAACATACAAATAAAGTGGGGTGGTTCTAATTCAACTCTTGTTCCGCAAACTTTTCTTGTTCATCTGTGACAATCTTATATTTATAACAGTAGTCAAAATCTTTATCAGATTTATAATAGGGCGTTGGCTATGGTAGGCAACCTTAATGGGTCTCCTACCGTAGGAGACTACAATTATTTTTTATTTTTTTAATTTCAAAATCGATGCTAGCCATTAGATTTAGAAAGAAGGTTTTGAATGACATAGATTTGTTTGCAGCATAACCCACTAGGATGGTATATTTAAAACATTAATCTTGAACTTTAAAAAAGCAATTGAATTTGTAATGAATTTTTTTGTCATGAAGGATTAACAAGCTTATAAATCCTACAATGTTACCACCACCATTGATTTGGAGAAGATGAATAATCCATATAAACAGGATATCATGTAGCAAGGAACATGTGTTGTTTAAAATAGGGTTTTTAATTTCAATCATTTAATTCTGATTTAAGGGTCAATAAGCACTCATAATATTCTCAAAAATAAAAATTCATATTAGTTGTAAAAAAAAAAGAGAAAAAAAAAGAGGTCTCCTACTAAGAAGGTCTCTCACCCTAAATGGCACCTTATAATAGTAGTCAAAATCTTTATCAGATTTTAGGGAGATAAAGAACTCTCTATAATAAATGAGTCACCTTTCGAGTATGTTCGTTTGATAAACAAAAAATATGATTGTGATGATTTTTCAACCCAACCAATGTCATTTGTTGACTTAATAATATTTTGAACGGGTTTACCAATTGATCGAATTGAACAAGAATTTTAGCAAAGGAGAAGACGTATGCAAAAGATAATAGAAAAGAAATGTATTTAGAGCAATGCTAGCAACATTCTCTTTTGAGCACTCTCTCTAGCACTCACTCTTTTATTGGGTAAAATCATTGTATGTCCCACCACCATATGTGGGTTCCATTTCCAAAGTGTAGGTCTCACATTGATTTCACCTAATAAAAGAGTGAGTGCTAGAGAGAGTGCTCAAAAGAGAGTGTTGCTAGCATTCCTCATGTATTTATGAGTAGAAATGATTCTGATTTGCAATGAGAGAAGTATTTATCTACATTCTATATTATGTATAAGGAAAATAGCATATTTTGTCTCTTTCGAGCTTGTTTTTTCTCCTTCTAACATTACTTTTAACTTTCAATACAAATAGTGCATATAACAAATAGATAAGAGTAAATTCAAATATTAAAATAAAAGTGTAACAAACACGATATGAGTATATATATGACCAGTTTTTTTCTTTATCCTTTAAAAGGTGTAAAAAACTAGATGAATATATTTATACTTAGTTTTTCATTATTACAATTATACCATTAAACAACTTTTTATATAATAAAGATTGGTGTTGATGTCATTAAAAAAAATAAGAATTTAGATTATATTTTTTTGTTATATTTTTGATGTCATTGAAATGGATAATCATCATTAGTTTGTTTTTTTAAAAGCAATAAACATTTATATTTTTAGTTTTAATCAAAATCAAAATTTCATAAAATTAGAAGAAAAAAAAACACCATTCAGTTTTCAAAAATTAGCGCAATAAAAAGAGCTAATGATGAAAATAATATATTTTAACATCTTTACCAACCATGTTAATTTTTAGAAACAGAGAAAATAACATGTAACACTATTTCATTTGGCGTTTAATAAAAAAAATAACAACGATATTAGGAATAATAGTATTTTCAAAAAAAAAGTAATGATATTATTAACAATATTTAGCAAATTTATTATTAATTCATTATGATAGATAATAGAACCTGGGAAATAAAATTACAACACGTTTTGATACTGGATTGTGCAATATGAAACCAAGATCCAGAAGAAGATGACTCTGTGAGGCATTATCGACTTGCGGTGGAAGAATAGTGCGTGATCTATGTCATTGACAAATCAAGGGTATTAACGTAAAAAAAACAAGGATGGGAAAAGAGGGAGGGTACAAGGGTCAAATTAAACCCTACCCAAGTAAAGTATTTTATTAAAATAAGCTACTCCCTTCATCCTAGATTAACTGAGTTATTTCTTCATTTCACACATTTCAGATTCTATCCTTCTGGTTTTGGTCCTTGTAAAAAAAAAATTTAGATTATATCCCTATCATTTCAGATTAGGATATTTTTATTATTTCTTGAATTAATTAATTCTAAATGTCTTTTTTTAGTAAATACAATTAAATTAAAAAATAAATAGAATTTTAAGGAATTTTTTTTTTGAAAGAATTTTTTTAAGTAATTTAGAAACAAACAAAACATATATGTTTATAATTTCTTCATTCTTCTTCAATGGTGTTTCTACCATATGAACCCACAACCTGATTTTCATGGAACAACAAAAATAATATGCAAAAACTCAACCCCGAACAGGAACAGCAACGGCACAAGAAAAAAACAAGAAGCCAGTAACCCAGATATGAAATTTGGTCATGAGTTGAAGAACAAGTACAAACCCAGATCTACACTCATTCACAACAAAACTTAGATATGCATTCTCCCTCTAAATTGTTGTCTTTATACCTAGAAAACAACAAGCATAAACGCAGAAAGCTTCAACACAAATTCACAAAACACTTTAATAGAAAACAACAACCCTATATTGAACCCTATTTCATATTAGAGTGTAGAAAGGGTTAGGACTTCTCAAATCAAAACACCATCAAATCCGAAACAAAATAAAAGGCAATATTTCTAATTTGGAAGGGAAGAAATTTGAGGTTTATAATCAAAAGTTTGAGGATTTTGATTTTAATCTTAAATTGTCAAAAGAAGAACACATGAATTTGAGCAAGGAGAGGAACAATGATGATGAAAACAAAGGGGATTAGAGGTTTTGTGGGGGAATATTAGTGATTTTGTTTGAATAATGATTAGGAAATGGAAGAGAGGAAGGAGAAGAGAGAAGAAACGTGAGAGAGGAAGGAGAAGAGAGAAGAAACATGCTTTTTGTCTTTTAATTTGTTGTTTTTATTGTTTTTTCTTTTTTAAAAATAAATGTTAATAATAAAATTCCATGTGCTAATAATTAAATGAGAAAAAAAAATAATGTTTTAGTCAGCATGCCACGCAGACAGATTCTGCTAACATGTTTAAATGAGAGATCAAAAGTGGAGGAATCTTAAATAATAAAGACAGAATCTAAACCTTTTTTTTTACAAAGACCAAAACCGGAATTCGCTGATATTGCAAGGACCAAAAGCGGTATTAAACCTAAGAAAAATGTATAAATGAATGAGAGAGAAAAATAATTTTAAGTATTTTTGTTAATTGGTGTATTCTCCGCTATCATATGCAAAGTGAAATACATTGAATTGAAAGTGATGAAAATAATATTAATTAAAGTTATGTTTGAAAAAAAGTAATTAATGTTGTATTATTATATTAAAAAGTGAAATGAGTTAATAATTTTGGAACATTTTTTTATACAAATAGCCCACTTATTATGGAATGTGAGGGTAATTGATTATGTTATTATTTTTAATTATAACCGGTGACACAGTCATATGCCCAATAAAATGACACTTTCCTATGATGGAAAAATATTTCATCGATCTATCTTAAATGTCATCTAAAATATAATGCATAATGTGGAGTGATAAACAATTATCACCCCATATAACCCATTATATTTTAGGATGACGCCAATGGTGGGTCAATGAAATAGAAAGGAGTTATTTCATCAGACACGCGCTTATGTAACATGTAAAAAGTAAAAACACTCAACTGTCAAATGTTTTATTTCCTAGTATAAACCTCATTCAAGCTCAAGAAACAACTGATTTTGAAAGAACAATCAAGTGCCAATTTGGACTAGCTTATTTGGAGCCATAAGTTTTGTATGACTAATTACAAAAACTTATAAAAAAAAACTCGTGACATTGTTTATAAATTGTTCTAAGCTTGATTTCACATGATCTTTACAGATAGTTTATGAAAAAAACTTAAATTTATTTGGGTTAACATGGTTTCACCCATGTATCATTTGGGCAAAATTTGATTTTTTATCTTTTAATATAAAAAAACATAATACGTTTGTTTTTTTTTTTTTACAAAACATAAATGCTTGAAAATTGTTGTTGATACATCACTTTAGGCTGAAAAACACCAATAAAATACTCAAATGTCTCCATCAGCAGTTAACTGCCGCGGAAGTTAACCGACGGTAGTTAACCGCCGATAAAAAAAAATCATACCGTGGAGTTAAAATTTGCAGATTATCATCTTTGTTGCCAACGGGGGTTATAAACTCAATTCAAAGCTCAAATCAATAAAACCAACACAAAAAAAGCAGATCCAATAATAAAGAGAGACATGCAAGGAACTACAAGCAATTTGTGATTCAAAATTGAAACTCAAAACCCACATGAACATAAAAAAAACCAATTCAAATCCCAATTCACAATTAAATCAATTCTTCGTTTCTGCAATCAAATCCAAAATTTCATTAACATGAATATTAATTGGGAAGGTATTTGTGAAGAAGTGCAGTGGAGCTACAATTAAATCAATTCAAAACCCACATGAACATGAATATCAAATTTCATTCTTTTGTTGAGGATAAGAATATTAGACGATGATGCTTTGTTACAAACTTTTTCTTAAGCATGTCAAAACACTCTGAGACCAAAGGTCATTTGGATTGAGTTATTTTTTAGATTATGCAAATAAGTAAACATAGTAATAAGATTGAGTCTTTTTGAGATCTTCTCCCTTTTATTATTTCTCTATTGCTTGGACTTCCGAATATAAGATAGATGAGTCACATTTTGAATAGGAAAAAAAAGAAAAAAAACAGATCTATATGTTCATCAAACAAAAGACCAATTTAGTGTAACGAGAATCCAAAAAAAAAACAAATATAGCTGATTGAAATTTGAAGGGAACCATAAAAGATAAGGTTCCTCCAATCGTGAATCAATAGCCAATTTGAATATAGGCACACTGCAAAAGGTAGCTTATTTTGAAATTAATCAACAAGCACCCGTGTCTGACTTAAATGCCAATATAAATAATTTAGAAATGAATTTAACCAGAAATTGTGTCTTGAAACAATTGAAATTTGTTTCAAGGATCTTCATCTGGTAATTCCATTTAGGCTCTAAGCGGCAGTCAGGTAACTATAAAATATAAGCCCCTGCTGTTGACTCGAAAAAATAGAGCCTTTCATTTTTCATATTATCATCATTCTAATAATTAATTGATTCATAATATTAAACACCTAAACCAAAATTAGACTTGAGATGGAGGGAGAGAAAGACTAAGGAAAAAAAAAACAGCAACAAATCTAAGAATAAAACATTGAAATCTAAAGAATTAGGATGGAAAGTGTAAGAGTAAAGCTTTATGCATCTGGCCAACGCTAGAAGACATGGTAGTTATATATACTTAGGCAGAAACCCTAATGTTGTTGTGTTGGCAAATTACTAAAAACACCCTATTTTGGGCCAACAAGATCAAATACGTTTAACAAGTCAAACTTGGGTTGGGCCTCCTATATAGAAGACAATTGCTCCGTGTACCCTCCCTCCAGGTTTCTTAATCTTGAAAAAAAAAATTGATTGAAAGATAATTTTCGATGGATTTTGAGTAAAAAACTTTTGTTTTTTTACAAGAATACATTCCGATAAATTGATAAGTTTTTGAGCAAAACTGAGGGTCCATAGAGCAATATTATTTATTGCCCATGACAAAAATTTAGCCTTTATATGTTAAAATTGTCAAAAGAAAAAAAAAATTATATCTTCAATTTCTATTTATTAACAAAAATGTCTCTCCTAAATTTTATCCTTGTTTTTATTTTTAATATTTTCGCACTTCGTACAAAAAAATATGAAACGGAAAGATGAATTTTACAATACTCGTGTTTTCCCCTAAAAAAATACCAGTGTTTTGAAAAATAACAATCTTACTTCTTCTACAGCTCACAATTTTGTTCAAAAAAACCTTTATTCGAAATGAAAGGGGTGTGGGAGGAGACATTGTACATATTTGTCGTGTTTGTTTCGACAAAGGAATAAGAGAGCTTTTAATGGAGAAGTATACATATCTCTTCCTCCACTTTGAGAGGAGAGCTAAAATTGACTGAAGTGGGATTTTGCCATATTTTGTTCTCTCTCTCTTTCAGTAATAAATCATATTTTGACAAAAATATCTTAATCATTATATGATATGATTGGTCATAATCATAAAACCATGTGACTTATTTGAAGTGTTTATGCAATGGCTAAATGACATATAAAAAAAATTGTTTTCTTAGCAGATACAACTTTATGTGATATATGTTGACAGAACCACCACCTTTAGGTGTGAACGAAAGGTGATTTTTACCAAAAATAAAAGGAGTTACTAGTTAGTCTTGATATATGCATGATTAAGAAGTTACTTGAGTTTGTTAGAGATAGTTGAGAGAATCTAAGAATGTTAAGCTATGATTTTTTATTAGCTGAATTTCATGAATGATTACAACAGTGAGTAGTCTATTTATAAACTCTCATCACATATGTTCATCAGTTAGTCGCAGTTTGTTTATGGCCGTTAGAAGTCGTTACACAGGCTACACTAGAGACTCTAGAGTGTGGTGTGGAATGGGTTTTAAATTATGTTAGTGGCCAACACTCGGGTGGGATTTAGTCCCACATCGGATAGATAGGATTCTTGAGAAGAGTTTATAAATATGAGGCACTCCTCACCGGCCCCAAATTTCAATAAAGTAGTCCTTAAAGTGATAATACAATTGAGATAGAAAGAAAAAAAAAATTGATTCTTTTGACTACAATCTAATGAGAATCCAGACACCTTGTTGAGAGAGAAACAAATGCTATGTATGGTGATGGTGCAATATTGAAATGCCCCCACAATATACTTATAGAGTGTAGGATCAAAGAAGGTATATGTGCTAGTTTTAGATAGCTTACACCCCGTTATCATGTGATAAGGTAAAGATTTGGCTTCCTGCACGTTAGTTTTAGCTAGTAAATCTCTGAGATATTTGCCCTGGATGAGAAGGAGAGAACCATTAGGTAAGTGGTTAAACTTGATTCCCAAAAAGTAATCCAAAGTGCTTGATTTCTAACATTTTTTTACTAGGCATGGGAATGGTAGGGAGCGGAGAGGAGCTTCACATTCCCATTTTTGTTTTCCGAGTCTCGTATTTTACTCGTTACCCTATTCAATCCTTAATGAAATGATAAATTAAATCAGATCTATGTCCTCGATGGATTCGAATATTCTGTCCCGTTCACATCTCTGCAGTGAAATTATTTTTTAATAAATTTTGTTTTTTTCATCCTCAAACTTGAATCTTCCTCAAACTATCACCAAATATATAACCTACTTCCATAATTTAATTTCCATCATTTTTCAATTAATCTTATCCATTTGTGGTAAGAAATGTTTACGATTATTAAAAGTTCAAAATATCTCAAAAGTATGAATGACATTTACATGTTTGAATGTTGAATATCAATGTTTTCTACATTCACAACGGATACGTGAACGGACTTAGTGTAGAGATATATAACTATGTTAGCTGCCTGCACATGTATTTTAAAATCGAAGAAAACCCATTAAATTGTGATGGATTCGAACAGATATCCACGTGACGGATTTTGTTGTCATGCTTATTTCATACATCTTGGATTGGGTTACACATGCTTTTGGATTGATTTTACACATGCTTGATGTCGTAGTTCGAGTTAATTTTATTGCATTTGAAAATATAATAAACTAATTAAGTTAACTTTGAAAATAAAAAACAATTTTTGAAACCATTTTATTGAAAGTGCAACGATTATTATGGAACAAAGATTATTTTCATTTATTTTTGGTTTTTACCTCCTAATTCAGAAGACTAACATCACAGTCATTTGAATTA
>Ga0228710_1008941_pt1 | contig 14147 bp, 5 predicted proteins | sample MedpolnodulmetaG_FD_177995 | JGI IMG/M metagenome (GOLD analysis project Ga0228710, IMG submission 177995) | Root nodule microbial communities from Medicago polymorpha collected in Santa Monica, California, United States - pink nodules | ecosystem: Host-associated > Plants > Roots > Nodule...
GAAAATTGATTCTGTGAGTGTGTATGGAAGAAGAGAAGAAGATGAAGCTACCTGGATGCTGAAAGATATCGAGGATCAGTGGGAGGAGACTGAGCGTTACCCATTGATTTGATTATATGATTGCTTTGCGTTGAGATTTTTATATTCTATCTTCTTCTTCTGATTTAGGAACAGAGTTTGTATGATTGATAACAAGGGACCGGGGGTTTGTGTGGATATATTATTATATTGGTTTGAATGCATTTTTTACTCCCAACTTTTTTATGATTGTTTGATTTTGATCTTACAAGTTTCGATTATTTGATTTTAACCCTCTAATTTTAATGATGTGACAATTTGTGTGTTCCTCCACTTAAATGTCTTTCTACCATTAGATTAGATCAAATCTTTGTAGTTTTTCACTCTTAGGACTACTACAATTTTGAGTTTTAATAGCGCTTTTTAATAAATGCTATCAAAAGCACCATGGTCAAGCTTGTTATAGCGCTTTTGGTCGAACGCTAATACAGGTGGCTCATAAAAAGGCTTTGTTAGCGCTTTTGAGAACCTTCGCCGCACTCTCCTCCTTCCGACGCCGTTTTCGGCCGCCTCAAACACCGATCGAAAAAACAATGACCGCTTTCAAACTCCTAATCAGCTAAGCTTTCTAGTGATCTGAATTATTTATGTGGTTCTCCTCTCCAGGCCGCGTTCAACTTCTAAAACTTTGCCTCCATTTCCATTCCTTCTCCTCTCCACTCTCCAGGTTTTCTTTTCTTTGTTCTATTTTTGTTCAATTGTTTGTCTAATTCGAATCTACTGTTGTTGATGCTTGTTAATGGGTTGAAAAAATGTTTAATATCCCCAATTTTGATTTCCCAAACCCTAATTTTGAATGTTTGAGTTATTGAAAGGGTTGTGTTCATAACTGATCTATACACGATGGTAAAGGATTAAAATATAAAGTAACTAGATTGGGTTTATTTCATTTTTTTGTATACATGTGAAGATGTGATGACATCTTTCTCATTGACGTCTCCTATAATTTTGATTATGACGACATTCATGTTGTATCTTTGCACCATGTTGATTCTTCAAGTTGATTTGTGACAACTATATTTAATTTAGGATATAGATCTATAAGATTAAAAAATTTGGGTTTTTTGACAACTATATTTTTAATCCAACTTCAGACACATGAATGAGAAGCTTTTGTGATGATTGTTGTGATTTGGGTTTTGTTGATTGGTGGTTTTGGAGTTGGAATCCTTTCAATGCCTTGTGAAGCGTTACACCAAGCTTGAACGAGTCTTTCTAAGAGTGTGGTTTGGTGTTAGATCAGTCTAATCTTATAGATGTTGTTTTGTAACAAGACATGTCATGTTTTTCTTTGAAAACAGTCTCTGACTTAATTTTATTTTGGACACAATATTGATCAAAAGAATGGAAATAAATAGTAGAGAAATGTGAATTTAGAACAGAACTTATTATAGGTAATTGTGTTTTATATCTTTGCTTCAAACACTTGGAACATTTAGATGCTAGTCTAGTCATTTGTGAACTTAGCTAAGTATCATCATATTGTTAGAAGAACTGCAAAGTTGTAATTCTTAAATTTTCAAACTCTTATATGTGATATGTTATCTTCTATATAAACTTCAGATGCAAAACTACAAAAGGAAAAAAGAATTGAAAAAGCACCGAGAAAAGGATTTGAGAGAAGACTTGCTACTATACAAGTAAAACTCGACAACTTACATAATTGTTTTCTTTTATTTCTTTCTTTCTTTTTAATTTTCCTTCATTTATCTTGCCCTTGACATTTCATACTGGAACTATATTTTTCTGATAATATGGTCGGCTTGGATGGCATTGAGAATGAGATGAATTCATATGCCGAATGTTGCAATATGTGCAGTTTTCTGTGTCTGAAATTTATCTAGTTGAAACTGTTAATGTTTGTGTCACAATATTGTGTGATTTGACTCTGAATGTTGTTCACTGAAACTTAGTTTTTGTGCTTATAGTGATATTGAATTGTATTTGAATGTGACAGTTATTTGTTTATCTCCACTTACTAGAGAAGCTCGAAGAAATAATTTTGTCCTTGGAGTGATTTGACTCTAACATAATTTTGCATGTCTTGAATGGCTAACAACTAATGTAGATAAGTTGTGGTCAAAAGTATATAGTAATAAACAATAGTGTATGTTTTAAAAATGGTGTTGGAATCCGAAGGAGTGCATGCGTCGGTAGGAAGAGGTGGGACTGTAGTTTTTGGCTTTTTAGGAAAGGAGGCTGTTGTGTTTTTTCTGTTGCGTTTCTGGATCAATACATTGGGGGAAAATCCAACCCTACGTAGAATTAGCGATACTATCTCGGTTCAAAGTTGTTGGGAGTTTTTTTCTCTATGCAGGGGGTGCTGACAGTATTTGGGGCCTGTTTTCTGGGCTTGATTTTTAAGCTTGGTGGATTGTGTTTGTGTTTGTGCTGTTTTTAGTCCATTGAGGTGTTTGAATAGCAACTGTTCTGCCTTTTTCCTCTAGGATCTGTGACGTTTTCTCTGGTGCTGAAAGTCCAATTTGGTTTTGTTATTGGAGGGTTGTGATGTGGGAGTATTCATGTGTTGACCTTTTTGTTGCACTGTTTTGGTTAGGGGTCTTATGCATACCTTGGCATCATGCTTTAGCTTTAGCTAGACTCTTGTTTATGGGGTTCCTTTGGAATGTGTGTTTGTTTTTTTTCGGTGTTCCGCCTATATACGGCACCTTGTATTTGTTGCCTTGTTAACTTGTCTGCGAATGTTTTTTGTGCGCCTTGCACTCATTCGACATGAATAATATTGGCTGTTTCAACAAAAAAAAATCAATTTGGAAAATTGTGGCCATTTATATTATCTATTTGTAAAATATATCACATCATAAAGGAATTCGGCTATTGTTCTAAATTTTATATTGGGTTATCAAGTGAAGTTATTTCATTTTTAGTCTCAATTTTTTGTTGACATCTAAAGTGGCATTCACTATTTAGTTCTGCGGCTTTATATTTTTGATACTATGCTGCTGTATTTTTATTGATTCAACCCTCAAGTATGAGTCAGAATGCTTGCTACGTCATTTGAACCTATAGTTTCTTAAAATATGCAATTCTTTTGAAGGGTGAGATTGAATTTGAATGTTAATTTTCCTCTTTGCCTCCTTATCATCTTGAATTGAGAACTTATGTATCATTGGATTTCTAGTACTGATATCAAACTACAGATAAATTTGACAGATTTTGTCACAGGTATGATAACATGGTTAAAAATGTGTTAAGTTGAATATGAAACATAAAGTTCCAAAGACATTGACCAAATCATCATTGCACTATGTCTCTTTTTATCACTTTGAGCTGTAATTACATTGTCTCTCTTTTGCTTGTATTGGGACGTAAAATATGGCCAGAACATTATTTTTCTCATTGTCATGTTGTATTGCTTGCTAACGACAAATAACTGAACCAACTTAATTTTGATGATAAGGACGTAGAAGCCTCAACCTCATCCTTTTCTGGTCTTTAAGATGCGGCGAGACCCAAATTTGAATTCGAGTCATTAGGCATATATAATGCTCCAAGTTGGAGCGTTCAACTTCTAGATGGTTCAGGCGGTACTCAAGTTGTGCAAGTTCCAAGAGCTCCTTTGGTGGAAGGATTGTCTCTGCCTCCTAACATACAGGTAGCGTCATTTATGATTTATCAACATCTCTGTTAAAGTGGCTAGTGCTGAACCGAATTCTCGTTCTAGTAGGAACCTTACAACGTTGGTTATGAGTATTTTTTGAGCTCGTTGCTGGCCTAAAACACAAGATTGCAGCACGGGTGAGTTTGTAACTCATGACATTATATATTCACTAATGATCCATGGTTGATATATGTCAAACTCCTATTAAGTGTTTCCTGCTCAACTATTTTTTCATTATGTCTATGATTTTTACACCCGTTTTGTTTGAGCTCGTTACTGGCCTAATACACATCTAGTTTTTTCACGTATCTCTTTCGAGAGGGGAAGCTAAACATGATAAAAAAAACATGTGGCAAAAGGTTCATCCTTTGATTAACTTACTTTGCTAACATGTATGTCCTTTATGTGTAAGTGTTAGTGTGTCTGCGATTTTTTGCTTCAAATAAAGAATATTTATCTTTGCTTTCAAGAGCATGGAATAGGTTCTTTTCTCTTGTTTAGGTTTAATAAGAAATAAGACACATATGGTATGTGCAGATTCAGTATGTTAGCCACTAGCCAAACATTACCAATTTGAGTGTGTGATAATTCTGTGAGGTGGTTGCATTTGCCATTTATTTATTTATAATCTGAACCAACCAAGCACGATGTGCACGTTCAAATTAAAAGGCCAATCCACCTCCTATGAAGAATATTTAATACTATTCTCCAAAACATTAGACATTGCTTCCAATTTGCTTGTCAATGTCACACAAGGAGTTAACGCAATCAAGATATGATCCCCACAAATGTACTGTGTGATTTTAACTATGAAACACCGACACAGACACCGGACACGACACGGACACGGTGTTTTTTTGTTGGTAATTGTGGCTGCTTTTAGGTGCTTTTTTTTTTCTAATTGTGGATTGATTAATATTATGACATTTGTAATTAAGTTTATGATCAATTTGTAATGAGATTATCATGAATGCAATTTGCTATATTCATATTTCAGTATCTGTAGATTTAATTATAGCGGAATTGGTTGTAGATTTAAAAAAAAACGTAAGTTTTATTAGCGCTTTCAGTCAAACGCTAAGAAACCCCTGTTTGAGTAGAAAAGATACAATAGTGCTTTCCAGAAAGTGCTAAGAAACGGATGTTAGAAAACGACTTTATTAGCACCAAATTAAGGCTATATTAGCGTTTTTCTGAAAGCGCTATTGAAGTATTGCTATTTAATAGCGTTTTAAAAGCGCTATTATAGGGTTCTGACCTATAACAGCGGAGGCTTTCTTAGCGCTTCAAAAGCGCTATTAAACGCTAAAATGAATGCTATTAAAGAGGGTATTTTGTAGTAGTGGGGGTTTAGGGGTGTTCATGTATTCGGACGATCCGTTCAATTCAGTGACCCAAACAAATTCAACCCACATTTTATCCAAATTCATTCATGTTTGGGTTCAACATATTCAAACTCTAAGTGGGTTGGTTTGAGTAACGAGTTTATCATTTCTACAATTTTCGAGTTCCCCAGTATGAGAGAGTTTTGTATTATGTAAAAATTGAACTCGCAAAACTCTCCTTTCACAATGTCCTCTATTTCTTCCATTTGCTCATTCATTTTTTTACATGCAAAACTTGCAAACAAAACCTTAGGAAATAAGTTGACTATATTAAGTCATGTGGAGAATCTTATCAATAGGTGTAATACTTGAAAATTCATATTCTCTTGAAACTAACTATTGACACGAAAATGTAATCTTAATCTTGGAAGAAAGCTGATGTTATAAATTCGTTATAAATGAAATGAATAATTGGATTTATGTACAAAAAATTGGATTTTAATGTATCATTTTATTTAACCTGTCCCGGTGCTTTGTGGATCACTTTTAATGTTGCTTACCTGAACACGTAGGCTAAGATATAACCATTTATCCAGTTTAAATTTTTTATTCAGGTTGTAAAATATGTAGTGTTTATACAATGGTATCTGCAACTTGCTTGACAACATTGAGGCACATTTCTGTCTTCCGGTATATAGTTATTACTTAAATTAGAACTTGCAAGACCATTCTATCAAAGTTATTGATTAGGATCACGACAGTATATATGTCCTTAAGTCAATTAGATTACTCTCTGTCTACGGGTGTTCCACCTGCTTTTGTTTTTTGACTCAGATACAATATAATGTGTGCATAAGATATATCATGCTATTCTTTTTCATTCGCGTCGATCAACAATAATATATATTTTCCATTTTACCTTCCAGATTTGTGATCTTAATGCAACAGCATCAACAGCCAACTAATGAAATGCAGAAAAGGAGGATTAAGGATCTTTCGAAACGCTTGGAGAAGGGCATGTTAAAAGCTTCTCTCACTAAGGTTTTTTCTAGACCTCATTTTCATTTTCTTTTCACTATTGGGAGGGATTTAAGTCTTCCTTAATTTTAATTTTAACTACTCAAGATTTATGATTCTAGAAGTAAATTTCGAAGACTATTATTCTGTTGACGATGTTTTCGACTCATATTTTAGGAGGACTACATGAATTTGGATACACTGGAGTCATTTAACTAGTAGCTATGCTTGGCCGTTCGGAAGCTCACAAAGATGCAAGCACCAAGGTATACTGTAACACATTTACTCTTTATTTTCTGTTTCTGCATATTTTTTACTTTCCTATTTGGTGAGTTTCAGGCCATTGCTGTTGTGAAACCTCTATTCTTGCATTCTCTATGGATATAACTTGATTAGGCTTATAATTCTTTCCCTTCTTTACTAGGAATTCTCAATTCATTGCGTGTCTCTTTTTCTGCAGAAGGTGTTACAATTATCTCTTTACTATAAATTTAAATTGGAAACAAAGTTTAAAATCAAGGTTGTTGATGATGTGAAGTACTATTCCCTTCAAGGATTTGGACATGCTTGTTCTGCCATTAGAAATCATGCTTTTCTCATCCACTTTTCTTTTTGCCTTTGCCTTATCAGAGCAAAAATTTAAGACAATGGAATTTTAATTTTTACCTTTATCATTCAACAAAGTAATCCTTTGCATTGTCTTCACGTAGTACCACAGTATATGAGAATTATGTTGAGAAATATTATAAAATCTGAAATTAAGCTACTCACTCAAATATAAGAACGTTATTATCAAATAGTAGCAAATGTTTATTCTCTTTCCCAGCCTCAATTTTGCCGGATATAGAATTTGTCTTAATAGGAGTGATTTTAATTTGATCAAATTTGTGTTAGCATCCAGAATCGTTTTGAGCTCTTAATATTTGTTAAATTTTTCCTAGCACAAAGAATAGCCTTTGGCACTCTTCTAATTATTAATGAGTGAAAATTAGAAGGGAAATAAATTAAAGATAAATTACAAGGGAGTAATATTTTTTTAATAAGGATAAAAATGAATAAAAAATTATAATTTATTTCATTCAATCCACATTCCAAACAATATAGTGGTTGTTAATTCCACTCCGCTTGATTCTATTATGTTTCATTCTTTGTTCATTTTAATGTTTCATTCCATTATGTGGCATTCCCTCCTTTCTGTTCATTTTAAATTATTCAAACTAAGCCCAAGACTTAACGCATATGTAGAGTCGGAGCGAAAACTCTTGTTTTCAAATACACACTTAAATTTTTGGAATAGACGTATGGTGGTGGATAGTCTAATTGATTTCAAACACATGTTTGATTATTGATGTGGTTCATATTGATGCTAGAGCTAACTTCTTTGATGGAAAGTTGATACAATGGACTAATTATAACGTGAATAGTTATAGCTTGGAGCCATGATGTTGATTGGAAAGATATTCAGGTCTTCTATCCCTCATACCTTGGGGTTGCGGGGAAGTCACATAAGAATTTATAGGAGAAATTATATAGATCCCTTGAGTTTTGCTTGAATGACACAAACCTCCCCTACTATTAACCCTGTTTAGCTTCCTTTAAAACATAAACATTGCTGGAGAAATATCTCACCTCCTGTAACAAGCAGTGACCTAGCTAGGAACGTTTCTTCCCTAATTTTCAAGCAATGTGAATCACTATTTATAATAAGCCCTCTCACAAGAAGACTGAATCCATTATCAAAAAACCTATCACAAACCAATACCATACACATATAATTCCACAAGACTAGCACAAACATCGACAAGTTGTTATGCGAATCTGTGAATCAACCTCCCATTTATCCCCACCAATTCGTCAACTTATAACTCCCATATTGTGAGATAAATTCATGCCGCATCAGAGATCGACCGAGAAGTCTATATACTAGAAGTGGTGCCATGGTTTTTGTAGTCTAGGGTGGCGATAATCATGTTTTAGACGTGTAGACAACATATTCTCTTTCTCATTGACTGATATGGTTTTTCTGTTTTCTTCTTTGTTCAACAGTGTTATTTAACAAACAATTGATATATTGTCTTTAACAAACTCCTTTCTATTTTGCACACTATATCTCTCCTATCTAAAACAATTTTTTCCATTAGAATTTTTCTTCTAATTTTAACTTAATTTTTTTAATGTTACAATTTTATTTATAGAATCTTTAGATTCATGGATTCATAGTTATTTACCAAATAAATAAGATTCATAGTCTTAAAAAAAAGTTTGTTTAAAAAACTAAAATCACATGCCCGTCTTTCCACTCTTTTTATTGCGCTATCGTGTGTAGATTACCAATGATATTTTATAGAAATTTGCGTGTATTACAAACGAGATTTAATATAAATTTATTTATAGATATTTGTGACTTTCAAATATAACAAACTCAACAAACCATATTAATTGTTTTCAATGGCAACAATAATATAACAAATATAATAAAAATTCTTATCTTTTCAATAATAACACCAACAATGTAACATTATTATAAAAAAAATTGTTTAAAGATATAATTGAAATAAAAGAAAGTCAACCCAGAAATCCTCTAAAGAAAGCTACTATTTTCTTTACATGTATGGTACAAATATATAGTATAGTATAGATTTCCTATAAAAAAGAAAGTATAGTATAGATTTTTTTTGAAGAAAAAAAAGTATAGTAAAAAAAAAATCTATATACTATACTTTTTTCCACATACATATAAATTAATCAGATTTTTTCCACATACATATAACAACCGAATTTTCCACATACATATAAACTAATCAGATGTTTTTTTGAGGGAATAAATTAATCAGATTTATTGAAAAGAATTATTGTAGTAAATAACAAAACGTGCAATTAACTTGTACACCAAAAACGACACGCAAGATCAAGCGAGTAACACAAAGTTTTGGTACGTGTCTTTCTCTCTTTCTCCACGGCAAAAGCATGGTCAATCTTTGTCGTCGCTAATTTTGTTTTCATAGTTCCTTTTTTGGTTTTGTATACAAATTAACACTCCCGTTTGGTGCCGTAACATGCATTTGTTCCTTTGATTCAGTATCTAGGTTTACTTATAGTAGTTTACGCATGATTGAATATGTATATTCTATATCCACTCTTTCAATCATCCATCACAACACAACCATAGGGAATCCGTTTATCCTCTTTTAGAAAATTTGTATATATTCTGATTATAGGTTTTTTCTTACTACTTTTTTATTGGTGCAATCTTCTTAATACTTTTTATTAGCACCTTAAATTAAATTGTTCACATTATATTGACATTTAAATTGATTTTGACGTTGAATTTTCACATGAAACACTAGCTGATGGTGTAATCCTTGGATTTAGGCATTGTTGAATTTGTGCATAGTCTGATACGGGTGAAGAATTAATATGAATCAACAGGCAGATGTGAATGGACAGGTACCCAATCAAGCGGGGTCTCAGTTGCCTGGACAGACTCAACTGAATGGGAATGGGAATGTGAATGCCCTCCCATCACAGATGCCATCTTTAGGCGGATCAGCAATTAATACGGAACTTCTTAGAGCACGCGCACTTATCCGAGATAGGATGTAAGTTACTATTTCTTTGTTTAACTTATCAATAGGTGTAGTATTTGGAGATTGATATTTTCTTGATACTATCTATTGGCTCGAAAATGTAATCTTAATCTTGGAAGATATAAATACAACCATTTAATCGTTTTAAATATTTTACTCAGATTGTGATTATATGTAGTGTTTATAGTTGGTATTTTTGCGACTTGCTTGACAACATTGAGGCACATTTCTTTTTCTGCTGCTATATAGTTATTGCTTATCTTTGAACTTGGCAAGCCATTCTATCAAAGTTATTGATTTGGATTACTACAGTACATATGCATTAATTAAGTCGATTAGATTAATCTCTCTCTCTCTCTCTCTCTCTGTGTTTTCCACATGCTTTTTTTTTTTTTTACTTTTTTTTTTTTTCCCTTGTTTTTTTTTTTTTTTACGAAGATACGATATAATATGTGCATAAGATATATCACGGTATTCTTTTTCATTCTTGTCGATTTTACTTGACAACAATAATAGATATTTTACATTTTACCTTCCAGCTATGAGATGTTATTGCAACGACATACAATACCAGTTAGTGAAATGCAGAAAAGGAGGATCAAGGATCTTTCAAAACGCCTGGAGGAGGGCCTGTTAAAAGATTCTCTCTCTAAGGTTTTTTCTGGACCCCATGTTAATTTTCTTTTCACTATTGGGAGGGATTTAAATCTTCCTTAATTTTTAAATACTCAAGATTTATGATGCTAGAAGTAAATTTCAAAGACTATATTCTGTTGACAATGTTTTGGACTCATCTTTTAGGAGGACTACATGAACTTGGATACACTACAAAGTCGTTTAACTAATTTCCTCCGACAAGAAGCTATGTATAATCACAACATACAGAATCCCCAGCTTGTTAGCTCTTCTCCCATGGGTACAATGACACCAACCCCTGGTATGTCGCATGGTTCAAATTCAAGCATGGCGGTTGCATCTTCTATAGACGCCTCGAGGATTTCTTCCAGTGGGTGTAATCGCATAGTATCAACCTCTTTCAATGGTGTAAATATGTTACCAGCAGGTGGCATGCTTGGCAGTTCCAAAGTTCACAAAGATGTATGCACCAAGGTATATTGTAGCACCTTTACTCTTTATTTTATGTTTCTGCATATTTTTTTCACTTCTCTTTAGACCATTTCAGCCCATTGTTGCTGTGAAACCTCATCATTGCTCTTCGTCATGATCTTCAAGAAGTAGAAAAGGAACTACAGACAATATTGGCTGATAAGGAAACCAACACAGCATCTGGAAAAGACATTGAGTCCAAAATCAATGAAGAATACTCAAAAGGAGTCAACCTCATGACCAAGATGTCGTCCATTGAAACTGAATATCATTCTGCTCTGACTAAGAAAGCCTCTCTAGCTGAACATTGGGCCTATGTTCAAGCTTGTTTCTTTCCAAAATCAGTTTAATTTAATCATTTACATTAACTTAGATTTCATCAGAAAAATTTGTAATTCTATTGCATTTTAGGTTGTGTTCCCTTTTGTTGAACAAGTATTCCTTCTTTCCTTGTTTACAATGAACTACTTTAACGGTTATTGACAGTCGCTGGTTACTTTCGGTCTACTTTTAACTTGGCCGGTATTGATGATTAATGTGCCTCGTCAATCGTCATGGTATGAATATGATTCATAAACACCATGCTTCGCTCTTTTACCCTTCACAACAAATATCTTACTCCCTCTGTTTTCTTTTCTATCATGTTTCCTTTTGCACTCCCTTCTCCCCCGTGTGGGATTTGGCTTTTGTTTTACAAATCCCTTGATAGGTGTTTGTTTTAATAGCACAAATTGTTTTTAACGTGTTTGTGTTGCCATTGAAAATCATGCTTTTCTCATCCATTTCTCTTTTTGCCTTTGTCTTATCAAAGCAAAAATTCAAGACACATGGAATTTCGATTTTTACCTTTATCAAATTATCATTCCACAAAGTTATTCTTTGTATTGTAAATTTACTTCTTTATGTAATATCACAACAAATGAGAATTATGTCGAGATATATGATTAAGGAAGTTTTTCTTTACATTGTCTTTTCCTATGCAAGCATTTTGCACATAACAGGTTTATAAAGTTTTGAAAATTTACCATTAATGGAAAGAAACATTTGCAGCGATCATGAACGCTTCTTTAAATTCTTAACAGATTTAAACTTAATATGACTGACAAATTCTTGACACTTTTGTGGAATCCTGCCATTTCATCATCAAGACATTACCAGCCAACACAATTTATTATGTGGATTTCTCTGTTGACTTGATCAGTCGATAGGTCAAACTGTTAAATCTGATTCAGACATTACTGACGTTTAGCTGTTATAATTCCGCTTGGCTTACCAACTTGATCTTAGACTGAGTCAAGACAGATGCGTCGTCTAAGACATCTTGATGAATTATTTCTACTTCCACATCAGCAGGTTTAACATTTGGATTTTTACATTTCAAAATCCAAATGGAACTTAAGCAGACTCCACAAAATATCAGATGCTTAAGTGATAATCATTAGAGGACTCGTTAGAGGGTCATATGGTAAATGGATAGGAGGGTCCTTGTAAGTTTTAAAAAAGTTATGGGATGTGTACGAAGGTTTGCTAGTTGCAAAAAGGATGGGATTTAATTCAGATGAGCTAAATGTGGATTGTAGATTCCTTGGTTGTAGCAAATATGATTAATGGAGGAGGGGAAGTTAATCTGATTTGTACGAGTCTAGTTTTTAGGATTCAGTGTCTCCTTCAGCTAGACTGAGAAGTAATCTTGGTGCAAATACTCGTATCTTTTGACAATTTTTTCCGCAGATGTGTGTTATGATTCGATATAGCATATGCGGAAATATACTTGTACAAGGAAAGTTAGCAACACTCTCTTTTGAACATTATCTTTAATATTCACTCTTTTATTGGTTTAAATCATTGTGGATCTATACTTTGGAAATAGAACTCGCGCAAAATGGTGGAACATACATTGATTTCATCCAATAAAAAAGTGAGTGTTAGAGTGTTCAAAAATGAGTGTTGCTAGCATTCCTCCACTTGGTATAATATTATACGTCGAGGCAAATGAACATCTTGCTAGTGAATTTAAAATTAAGGAAGCTTGGATTGTGCATAAATAGAGGAATGATGGTCACCAAGAGGTATGAAGAAAAATGACCAAGTCTCTCTTCTCTCCCTTTGACACTCATTGGTAGAGTAATGACTTAAGTCTTAGGACTAGGTTTTCTTCTATCTTTTTCTTTCTCTTTTTGTACTAAGAATACCAACTCTAATTGGATTCTTGTCTATCAATTCAATATTTGATTCCATAATTAATTTGCAATTATACATCTATCACATGCTCAATAGTGCAAACCCTTACAATGTGTTGGCCAACTTAGTTGTAATCTTGGTTTCTCTTTGATGTATTAGCTAGACAAATGGGAATTTCCTTTGCTCGTTTGGTTGTGATGCAATTCTCTCCTTTGAGCTCCAGACCTCTTTAGGCCTCTTTAGAAAACCTGTTTCATCATCTATCAAAAGGCCTCAAACAAATAAAAAAATTAAGTACATCAAGTAAAGTCTCACAAATAAAAAAAAAATGACGTTTTCAGTTTCAAATTTTTCGGTATGAATATTCAATACTCGAAGTTTTAAAAACAAAACATCCAGGATAATTATTGAAAGGTATCTTTCAAAATTTTAAAACATCGAGAAATTTTGATACACTTAACTTTTTTAGGATGTGATTTTTTGAAGAAAAAACTGTTCTTAATACGTTAATTTTGGTGGGTTAATTTAACTTCTTACAAAAAAAAATTAAAGGTATTTATGAAATAACATGTGTTTGGAGGTATATGTATAAACAGGGTATGAAGTAGAATTTCTTAAGTCATATACCTAACTATCACACGGCCCTTAATCTCGATCCAAAAGAAATAGTTTCCATTAGACCAGAAAAGAAACAAGACCCTCAATAGCAGTATTTCATTGGAATGAACTACTATAATCATTTCATTATTATTATTTTTTTGAGAGGTACAATAATTTAAATATTTTTAGTATGTAAAAAATTCGGTGGATTCTAGAGTGAACCATCATTTAAGTGGTTCACCGGTAGACTAATTTAAATAATAATTAAAAACCATTAGATAATTAAAGAGTACAGATTTTAATATGCACTTTATACATTAGATTTGTTTCTCTCCTATCTTCCGCTCTTTCCATAACTTCCCAACCCCATTCCTGCCTTCTACACTTCTGCAGTAGACAGTTTTTTTACTATCCCCATCATTTCTTACCATCAACATGGCAATATTATTAAATTATATAGTTTTGTTTTATAAAAAAAAAATGCTTAAAAAATTGCTTCAATTAATGGCATTTAAAATTGGTGATTGCAGAGTTTTGTAATAAAAAATGATACCATATTCAACATTAAGATCTAACAATTAACGGTTCCTACAATAGAGAAAGCAATTTTGAAATTGTTTTAAGAAATTT
>Ga0228710_1008950_pt1 | contig 14133 bp, 8 predicted proteins | sample MedpolnodulmetaG_FD_177995 | JGI IMG/M metagenome (GOLD analysis project Ga0228710, IMG submission 177995) | Root nodule microbial communities from Medicago polymorpha collected in Santa Monica, California, United States - pink nodules | ecosystem: Host-associated > Plants > Roots > Nodule...
TTACTCATTGTCATGGTAACCTTACAAGGAGAAAAGAAGAGATGGAATGGAACCAAGCCATGATGTCTCACTGATCTTGTGTCTTCCTTCAATCCTTATGCTCCTTGCTCCTTAGGTTCTCTCTGTGTTTTCCCCTGTTTTCTCTCTTCCTCCAGTGGCCTAAACTATCCTCCTCTGATCGGTCCTTGTTGAAATGAACAAATGGGCTTTTATATGGCATGTTCTGTCTCAACTCGCCTCGCGGGTAAGTTTGCTCACCATGGCGAGTTGAGCTTCCTTCCCTAGTGGTTTTCTGCCACGTCAGCTCTGAGGGGGTTAGACCGCCTTACTCGCCTCCCGAGTAATTTCACTCGCCATGGCGAGTAAACATGTACTTCTGCCTATTTCTTGCTGATGCTACTCGCCATTGCGAGTTGGAGGCGAGTAACTTCAACTTTCTGCCTCAGCTCGCCTTTGAGCTTCGCCGTGGCGAGTTGTCCTTTGCATTTCTCATGCTTTCTTGCTTCTAAAGTGTCCAGGCGTGCATTTTCCTACAAAGAGTTGGCATTAGATGTGAAAAGCATAATTGAATGATTCTTCATTATTTGTGAGCTTTTCGTAGGATAACTTGCAAACCAAGTAATCAAAGTGCATACAATATATAGTCTATTTAACTCCTTTTTGACACTTATCAATGCGTTCAACGGTAAAGGAGGAGGCAATTCAAGTTTTATTAATCCGGTCTTAAACTCTATTACACTTTTAATTGTGTAAGTTGCGTTAAAGTTAAATTTTGAGGACGATGTTTCCTTTTAATACTTTCTTGAACAATGTCTTAAAGACATTTGTTAACAAGACTTTACAAAATTTAATGCATGTTTGAATCTATAGTGAGTTTGACAAAGTCAGAATGATATCATGACTTTGTTGAAATTTTAAAGTATAGTTTTTATCAAAATCAGGATAATGTACCATAATCAGGCCACATTCACTCACTTAATAAAAAATATACTTATTCAGATGTGGCCTCTCCTAATAAACTACTTCCAAAGACAAGAATCATAATTATTACATATAAAAAATGCTGATATCACTGCCAGGAAAGAAAGTATGAATAAATACAATTATATTATGATTTATGAGTGATATAATACAAAAAATAGTGAGCTGATTGACAACAATCCAAAACCAAAAACGAACCTCAATATAGCTAAAAAACAAGACAAGACAACTGGAAAAAGAATCAAATACCTCACCCAACTCAGTGGTAGTAAGGACTTACAGTTATATACATTAGTTAAGCACATTAGTAATCCTATCTAAAATCAATTATAGGTCCCCCTCACCCACTCAGTGGTATAGTAAGGAGTAAGGACTTATACCTATATATTAGTTAGGAACATTATTAATTTATTTCAGTTTGCTTAGGATTTTCAAGTTCACATGGCAAACCATTCTAATGTGATAGACTTAGGTCATGTGAATGGAAATGGAGAGAAGAGATCCGAAAGACAAGAATCAGAAGATGAAGAAAGTTTCTCATATGCTATACAGCTTTGCAGTTCTATGGTGCTACCAATGGCACTCCATTCTGCAACTGAGCTTGGTGTATTTGATGTGTTGCAAAAAGCCGGTAAATATGCTCAACTCTCTACCGATGAGATTGTGTCTCGTATCTCTTGCAACAATCCGGACGCCCCTAAAATGTTGGATCGCATTCTTGCTCTTCTTGCCTCACATGATGTTTTAAAGTGTTTAGTCATTCAAGATGAACAAAAGCTTGGATCATTTCATAGACTTTATAGTATGACTTCTGTTGCTAGGTTTTTTGCTCCTAATTCTGATGGTGTTTCATTAGGACCATTGTTGGCTTTGGGTCAAGATAAGGTTTTCTTAGCTAGCTGGTAAGTTCATCTCCTTCTCCACTACTTGTGTCTTCTCTTTTTATTTTATTTTTTATAAAGTAAAATAAAATTTGAAAGGAAAATGTCTCAGCGGGACTAGGGTATCCAGCACCTTTGAATCTAAGTTTTATAATTTTACCACTACACAAAACCCTTAATTTACTTGCATCTTCTTTTTTCTACTTGTTCAGCAATAAACAGGGACACTTGGTATTAACATTATGTTTGATTCACATAAAATTGGACTTAGATCATTATGAATACAAATATTTCAGATTTGTTCAGATGAATAAAAAAATTATGATTAGAATGTAAGATCTCTTTAAAAGCGGCCAACTAAGAACCCTAATAGATTTTATCAACAAAAAAAAATGAACCCTAAAAAAAAGATTTTACCAAAATAAAAGTATGAGATCAATACTTCAGTGGAATGTATTCCACATATTAATTTTTTTTTGAAATAAAAGAATTATGTTGATACTCAGTTAGTCTTGGATATTTTGAATTCGATTGAGACGATCAAAAGTTTTAAAGAGTGAACATAAATATAGTAGTATTCGTTCTAGATTATTTTTACAAATTATAAAAAATTATCTAATTTTATTTTATGTGTCCATAAAAAATGTGGCATGTTTTCGTCTCTGCAACATTTTCCTACACACAGTTTTAGTCCTTCATGCATTTTAAAATTATCAAAATTATTTATTATCCTTAAACTTTTAAATTTTTGAACAATTTTTTTCATGCATACTTAAAACATTATAAAATGTTTCTTTACAAATATTTTGAATATTTTAACATTGAATGAATTTAAATAGTAATTCTTTATCTCAAAAGTTCACTTCCTTTTATGGGGGGACAAAAAACAAAACTTGATTAAAAAACTTTCAAAGTTTTCTGACCATTTCAATTTTCTAGTTTCAAATTTTTTTGGTACTATACAAATTATATTAATTTTTCGGTACTTGAAAATTTCAAAATTTCATCTCTACAAAATTGTGTACATGAAAATTTTGTAAGGGTAAAAACATGTCCACTTCGTTTTATGGGAACAAAGAAAAACTTGATTCAAAAACTTTCAAAGTCTTCATACCATCTCAATTTTCTCGTTTCTATTTTTTCATTCTTAGGCCCGAGCTTAAGAATACAATTCGAGAAGGGGGTGTCCCATTCAACATTGTTCATGGCACACATGCCTTTGATTATCCAAGCTTGGACTCAAGGTTCTACCAAGTTTTCAATACCGCGATGATCAATCATACCAAGATAGTTATGAACAAGGTTCTTGAGAGCTACAATGGTTTCGAGGGCATAAAAAGGCTTGTTGATGTTGGTGGTGGTCTTGGGGTCAACATTAACTTGATCACATCAAAATATTCTGATATACATGGTATCAATTTCGACTTGCCTCATGTCATTCAACATGCCCCTTTTTATCCTGGTATGAGCTATTACGCGACAATGATATTTCCTTAGAAAAGATTTTATTTGTTTTTTTTTCTTTAAAGAGAATTCTATTCCTAAAAAGAAAAATCTTTGATATGTCTATGAAAAAAGTAGATATTGTACCCATAGTTTAAACTCAACTAAAAAAATTAACTCAGCTTAAAAAATAGTTAATATGAAAAAAAAGTAACACGGTGTCAAATGATTTAATGTTGGGAATATATAACTAATAAACTCCTTGTGTAGGAGTCGAACACATTGGAGGAGATATGTTTGAAAGTGTACCAAAAGCAGATGCCATCTTTATGAAGGTGAGTAAATATGAATTATTGTTCTTGGTATGGTGGATATAGCTATGGCAACAAATAAGCTCTTCTTTTTCTTATGAAAATAAAAATGTTAATAATTATTCCAAAATTGAAGAGAGTGGGTCAACCATTAAAGAGAGTCCTCAATCCACTTCTGGTTAAGCTTATCAACTTGTTTGGATAATATGTGAATTGTAGTGTTTCTAAATTTCTTTGATGTTGAGAAGATACAATTTTTTAATTGAGCTATAATATGGCTCCAATTAGGAAATATTAAAACCATATATAAAATAGGGTTAAATATGTTGTTGGTCTCTATAAATATAATAAATTTTTGTTTTAGTCCCTCTAATATTTTTTTTTTGACTTTTAGTCTCTATATAAATTTAAAGCACCACTTTTGGTCCCTATTTTGAAGTCAACTCATGTATTTTTTAATCAAAATCTGCATAAATGTGTATAATATTGTAAAAATTTTCAAAAAAAAAAAAAGAATTTTTTGACAAAACTTTAATTCAATAGAACAATTTTTTTTTGTCCTCGTGAGCTTAGCTCAACTGGTAAGGACAATGCATCATATATGCAAGGTCTGGGGTTAAATCCCGGCCACCACCAAAAAAGAATAATTTTTTAATCGCAAAAAATACGTTTCCTTATTACTTTTGTTCGTGATAACGTAGTTGGCTTTGAGGTTTCTCACTCCCATATGAGTAGTAAATATCAATAAGGGATTTTATTCATGTTTTCAACAATCTTCTGAAACATTCAGTTTTTTTTTTTTGTTGAACAAATCAAGATGAGACTGACATTAATAAAGGTGAATCCCCCACACAAGACGTGAAAGGGAAAAAAACACCAACCAATATTTACAATGTCAGGATGTTACATAAGAATGCCCATACAAGGAAGCAGATGTTTCCCCCAATCATGTAAACTGTAACTGAAGGAAACCTGCTTTGATTTTAACCATAAAAACGAATATAGCTTAACCTTTTCGATAAGCGTATAAGGGGTAGCAACCGTATGTTGAAAGACACGATTGTTCCTCTCCTTTCAGATAACCCAAACGGCAGCGCACCAAATAATTTTTAGATATAGGTAAGAGGTCCTTGGCATGCCTGCCATTTTTGTAAATTGTTGGAAGTGATTTCGAGGGTTACCTAGAGAAACATCATAAATACCCAGCCACATCCGCACATCCGTCCACAATGCATCTAATAAAAAGTTATTGATTAGTTTAATAAGGATGCATTTTGACTTTGATTTTTTTTTCCTCTGATGTCTGATCAACAATTATTTGTAATACATTTTTATACCGTGCGCAAAATACAATGTTAACTCTTTTATGATCAAATAATATTAGTTTATATGTATACTAACTAAATTTTATAGTGGATACTACATGATTGGAGCGACGAGAATTGCTTAAAGCTTCTGAAGAATTGTTATGATGCTATTCCTTATGATGGAAAGGTGATTGTTTTGGAGGCATTTCTTCCTATTATACCTGATAATGGTTATGCTTCGAGGTCTACCTCCCAATTAGATGTTCTGATGATGACTCAATACTCAGGAGGAAAAGAGCGAACTAAGCAAGAATTCATGGATTTGGCAACTATAGTTGGATTTAGTGGCATCAGATATGAATGTCGTGTCTGTAATTTCTGGGTTATGGAGTTCTTTAAGTAAAGAACATGTACTAGTGTTCTTTGATGTCTTTGGGTGGATTTATTACCAACTAAACTTGGATTTATTACTATTTGTACTCCTTTCTATTTTTAATATATGAGTTTTTCTATCATATGCAAATTTGCATATATTAAAAAATTTAAAATAGAAATTTTGTATTGGAACTTAATTCTTTCTAATAGTGTTACAAGTTGTTAACATTCATGACTAGATATATTGCTTGCAAATTTTTTCATATTTTCATTATGATACTTGATTATGATTTAAGTGAGTCTGCATTATATAGAAGAACTCGTATGAGATGAATCATATGTAACTAACTTGCCACATCAGCATAGTTCGTTACATATTCTCTAACCAATCTTACAACCGATGCTATTATAGTCTAGACTTTTATAACACCCTTTTTTATAAAATAGAAATTTAAACTCATTTTCAGAAGAATATACAACGATACATGGAAAACTTGCTTTGAGATGCTTAAAAACTTGATTACATCTTTCTTTTCAACTGAGCTTTACAATTAAACATTAGTTTAGTCATTAACCTCAAATAATTGTTAACATAACTAATTTTTTTTTTTTAAGTAAGCAACTTAAATAACATTTCTAAACCAAGAATCAATTGTGATCGAACTTTGAATGATCCCTGCATACACCTGAAAAAGATTAAATAATAGTGGAGTGAGATAAAAAAATCTAAGTGAGTTTCCAAAGAGGGATAAAACGTCATCCATACCTTTAAACAAGGACATTATTTTCAGTGTTAAATTCATAAAATAACTATCTTTAATTAAATAACATATTTTGAGACCAAATCGAAAATTCATCGATCATAGTTAAATCAATCTTAAATCATAACAATTGATGGATGAAATGACAACTTCGTTAGATAAATTTCTTTTTCTTCGAAATAGACTTTGGAAATCCAAAACCAACAATTCGATGACGGAGCAATGACAAAAACAACATAAGCAATTCAAACCAATTTCTTATTTAAAGCTTTATTTAAAATATTCTTTATTAAAAAAATTTACTGAAAAAAATAAAATGCTATAAAAAATACTGTTTTTTAAAAAAAGTTGTATCAAACACACCCATATAAACTCCATTAAGAATGTAGTAAAAAAGACCAACACAAAATGCAAACAACTTTCTTTTACAACTTAGAAGTAATTGCGTATGATTTAGGGTGGAAAAAAAAAAAGCAGTGTCTGTGGATATCTATAGATAAAATCCGTCATGAACACGGGGCGAGTAGCCAAAAAGATACGGTTCAGTTAATGAGTATTTAACTACCTGTTTATTTATAGAATAAACACTATGTGTTGATACACGTGCCCGCGAGTATCCATACCTATTAATAAATTAAGTAAATTACCAAAATATTCATGTATATATATGTTTGGTGTCTAAAAAAAACCATAGTTTACTATGTGTGCGACACTTTTCTCTGTTCTTTCTCAAATTCTTTCAAAAATTTCTCTTCCTCTCTCTACTTTTGCGGCTAGGTTTTCTTCTTCTCCTTAGCATGATTATTTGTTTATGATTTTAGAATTTAAGTCTAAAAAGGAATAAACTAACATTTTCAATTGGTAATATATATTATACCAACCTTGTGTTTATAATTTTTTTTTTGTTTATTTCTTTGTTCACCGTGAATTGTTCACGGAACTTTTTTGTAATGTTCTTTATTTTCTCTTCATCTTAAGATATACCGAATTGCTAGATCAATGATTACTTAACTGTAGTATCATATTATTTTTTTTATCAATAGAAAGTTGATAAATGGAGCCAATATATCCCTAAAATATGCTAATCCAAACGCTGAATAACTGTTTTTCTTCTCTAAATTACTTTCATACTTTTTTTTTTACTATAAAAATTGATATCATACTTTGTAGCTGACTATGGCTATTGGTCCATGATTAATATTGATTACATTTTTTGTTATTTATAAATTATATCTTTCTTTACTTTTAGGGAGTTTATATATGATAAGATAACTAGTCTATGGAAACTTATTAAGATTATGTGTGTTATCATGATTTATCTAAGGTTTCTATTATTTTTAGCTTATAAGTAACCTTGTGATTCTCTATTAGACTTATAATCTTATTTTATTTTCTGCCGTTATATATATATTTTTTCCAATGTTTTTCATTACGAAGTCCTTTGGTCAATGGTCATGGAAATTTTTTCCAATGTTTTTCTTGCTAGATTCCTTACAAAAAAGAAGAAGAAGGAAATTGCGTATCAAATGGTGGAATTTAGCCTTTAGCGACCAACAAAGCAAACACCCCTTTTGATGTAGAAAGAAGTAGATACGAAAATTATAAAAAGCGTGAACACGGTAGCTCAGAAGAAATTTCTCATAATTTCTTTTCATAAATAATAACAATAGAGAGAAAATGGAAGAATAAAATGGAAGTCCTACATGATTTCTTCTCATAATTTTTCCTTACATTTTTTTTTGAAAGAATAAAATGGAAGTCCTACATGATCACATATATTTGGAAATATCACTTAATTAGACACACATAGAAATAGATATAGATTATTATTTAAAATTACATATTATTTAATTATTTTCTTTATCTATCCTTTTTTAAAAGAAGAATGATATTTGTACAACAAATTTTAAACTTTTGTGACAACCTCTTTCTTCTTATAGACAATAATAATAGAGAGAAAAAAGGGAGAGAGAGGATAAAAATACAATAAAAATATAAGAGAGGATTGTCACAAAAATTATTTAAGGGTTTGTCTAACATGTGCAATATTGCACATGTAAAGATAACTAAAAGTAGTATCTTTTCATTGAAAACCAACAATTATTGATTAAAAGTTACATATTTAATATAAAAAACACAAGTTCCAAGTCATACTACTTTAAATTTTTTAACATGTGTAAATTTGCACGTGATAGAAAAACCTTTTGATAAGATAATTTGGCCGAAAACCAAAAGGTGCAGAAATAAGAGAAAAGGTGTGTGAATGGAATGACACCAAGTCAATCAAATACATTTTTCTTTTTTAAAAATTAAAAAACACCCGGGTAGTTGTTCTATAAAGGAGTAAAGAAAATCGAAACCATGTCAATCAAAATACCTTATATTTTGTTGAATCTTGCACACACTACTGAAAAGTTACAGCTTCAAACATGAACACCACAAATATGAATGGTGACCAATTGAAAGCTGCAAATCAGGCCCGATTGTACGCTGCAGCTCTGAACGGTAATATAGATCAACTATACACAGTAATTCAAGATGATCCATCCATTTTGGATGAAATAGATTCAAAAACATTTGTTGAAACTCCTTTACATATTGCTGCGTATTTGGGTCATATTCCGTTTGCAGTTGAAATTATGAATTTAAAACCTTCATTTGCTTGGAAGCTAAATCCGCAAGGATTCAGTCCCATCCATCTCGCTATGCAAAACAACCAAATACGTATGGTGTATCGTTTTGTGAGATTCGAGAAAGATGTTGTTAGAGTTAATGGAAGAGAAGGCTTAACTCCTCTTCATTTTGCAAGTCAAATTGGTGAGGTAGATCTTTTAGCTGAATTTCTCTATCGTTGTCCGGAATCCATTCGATACATGACTGTGGGGGGCGAGACTGCACTACATATTGCTATTAAGAACGGACAATTTGGAGCCCTTCAAGTACTTGTTAGATGGCTCAAAACAAATGAACGGAAAGGCGCCCAAGGGCTTGAGAATGAAATATTAAACTGGCCTGATGAGGCGGCAGGCAACACCATTTTGCATATTGCAGCACTAAGTAGTGAATCGCAGGTAATTTTTTGCCACTGATAAAATCACATGTCTGCTTTATATATTTACTGTTTTCCACCCAATGGAAGAAAAAAAGTAACACATGATGATCATATTTCTTATTGTTTTTTCTTTTCTTGTTCTATGTCAAATTTTTTCTACAAAAACACCAAAGACAACTAAGGAACTCTCGTGTGGTCACATTTAAACTCACCATTTATTCATACACACATATTTGAAAAAGGTAAAAAGAGAAAATAATTAAATAACACACATTTTGTTAGTGTCCAAATGTTTGTGACGTCCTAAGTATTTTCCAAGTCAACTTATAAATTAGATAGGTGGCTTATTTACTAACATGAATGATCTCTAACAACTATATTGTTCATTAATTACTTGGTAGCACAGACACTTCTATTGTTGTTAAAGACTGGAATAAATTTGAACAAAAAGAATTTGGAGGACAAAACCGCATTAGACATAGCAAGCACTCCAGAGATCAAGAATATATTATTAAGTGTTGGAGCAAAGCCTAGCTTAGAAGTCCCTGGTGCTTCCAAACTTCCACATTGGCTCAGGTCAGAGACCTCATTTTATGATAAATTGCGTGTCGTTTTTGTTCGTATTAGAAATAACTTAACAGAGGATCAACGCAACATTTGGTTATTAGTAGGGACGCTTATTGCAACTACCATGTTTGAATCAGCTCTAACACCCCCTGGTGGAGTTTATCAGATTAGTGCTGGTGACAGTAATTTGAACATCACTTCCTCCAACTCTACTATTTCTACCCTAGAAAATGTTGGGCAATCTGTCATGCCAGTGTTTCCATTCATGATATATTCAACTATAAATGTAATTTGCTTTCTCATATCAACTATAGGAATAATAACTATAGCTTCAAATGTGCCGGTAGTTGGTACTATGTACACTTGGTTTTTCTTTTGTTATTTGTTTTCTATGTTGCAGATAGCCCCTTCAATTGGAAAGGTAATTGGTACCTTATTTGCTCTTTTTATATCTATGCCATTGGTTTCGGTTGCTTTAATGTGCCCTTCCCTAATTAAGCGTGTTCGAACTGAACAGAAACTTAGCAAATATCATAGTTTAAGTATTGTTGAACTGAACCGCCGGAGAAACACCAATTAAGATTTGTGAGTCAGAGATAAATGGTACAAACACTAATGAGATCCGCAACTCAAACCACGGCTGGCTGAATTCAGACAGAACAATATTTCAATGTCGATTTGCAGTTTTCATTTTCATTGTCATAGTTGTCATTTTTTTTTTCTTTTCAATTTTAGCAAATCTGTGAGTTGTTGTATTAAGTAATTTTGTTTTTTAGTGGCGATACAATATAAATGTTGTTTTCTGAATGACTGTAATAAGTATTTTAATCATCTATTTTATTGAATGTATGCGTCTTAATTGATACTATGAACATAAAAATTCAAAAAGTGATGTATTGTCATTCTAAACTCCATGCTGAAAGTTATACACACTAACATAAATTCGGAGGTGGCCGGGGACTGCATTTTCCGTAGGTTTAAAGGTTACATGATTGCACCTACCAATCAAACTAAAATGTATGGGTATGTGAATTAAGCAGTGAATTTTTAGAATCCAAATAGAGGCTGCATACTCTAACACTAATTAACATCTTCTAATGATAGATAAAAATGGAATACCGCTACGAATATCAAAAGCAGAATCGGTTTTAAGATTTTTTGTGTCCTGGATGAATCTATAAAATTGTGCCTTTAAATTATTTGAATGTCTTTCTTCTTGTGTTTTTTGTTGCAAAAGATTAGTTCATAATCAAGATTCTGATCTAAAATATATTTTCAGTAGAATTAATCAAAACAAGTTAAAATGAAATATATTTATATAGTACTACTAACTGCTAAATGAAAATAAATAATTTTGATACCCCTAAAAGAATGATGCTCTGGGCTACCGCACAACATTAGAGTCACGCTTGATCGAAAGTGTTAAAAATCAAGAAGATTGTTATTGCAAGTGAAATCTCCATTTAGCAAAATAAATGGAGTTTGCAATTTGGAGAGATATAGACACAAAAAATAGATTGTTGGTCTTACCACTAAGTGGGTCCCACCATCATTAATTTTGAAGTGTCTTAGTAAAGGTTTGCAAGCTTGTTTAAAAACTCAAAAGAATAAAGAGAACACAACTTGTATTCTGCAAAATTGGCTATATAGGTTTTCACATCGAATTCTCTTGTATAAGATGAGTGGGACGTAAGGGAATGCGCCTCTAAGATGTTGTTTTGTGCTTGATCATGCTCCTCTGTCAATTGAAACTTGTCAGTTGATAGTGCAGTAGGATTAAGTTCAAAAGAATGTATTAAAATGCATTCCTTTACGTTCCTACTCATCCTATATGAGGGAATTCGATGTGAAAACCTATATAGATGATATTGTAGAATACATGTGTTGTTCACTTCATTCTGTTGAGTTTTCAAACAGACTTGCAAATTTTTACATTAAGTATACGACACTCCAATACCAACATTTTGAGCAAACTTTCAATAATTTAATTTAAACCCAACATCATGATATGATACAACATATACTTAGGGAGAATGTAATGTAATGTAGATGAAATTAAAACTAAATAAAATTGTGTATTTTTTTAAATTGATTTTGTGTAATTCTGTCACTTTATTCGAATTTATTTATTCAATACGCAATTTTTATTCGAATTCACGCTATATATAATTAGTTTTTATTCAAATTTATTTATTCACTTTTTTTGAATTTATTTATTCAATACGCAATTTTTATTCGAATTCACGCTCGGTTTAATTAGTCTTCAATCAAATTTATTTATTCACTTTATTCGAATATATTTATTCAATACGCAATTTTTATTCGAATTCATGCTAGGTTTAATTAGTCTTTATTCAAATTTATTTGTTTAATACGCAAGTTTTATTCGAATTCACTTTATTCAAATTTATTTATTCAATACGCAATCATAAAATAAATGCAAATATAAACAAAAAACAAAGGAACAAAAGTAATAGACATAAAATCTCATTTTATTGATATAATTGATACATTTACAATGGGGTAAAACTAAATCTGGGGTAAAAATAAAACCAGAAGAAAAACAACATTCCTGGGGTAAAACTAAATATGCCGATTTAGTTTTACCTCCAACCTTCTTGGGGTAAAACTAATTTTGCTTCTTTTTACCCCAAGAAGGTTGGTCACCAATCATCTCAAGTTCAAAGCAACCTATTGAAATTTTCAAAGATGCCTCTTTCTATGAAAGGTCAAGGATGGAAAAACAACATTGTTGTTGTAGAAGGAAGAGAATGAGAGTGAAGAGGAGAGAATGTGAGATAATGGTGTGAGAAATGGTGAAAGTTGAAAGGGCATTTATAGGAGGTTTAGGGTAACATAGGTTTTAACTACACTAAATGCAGTCAAAAAACATGTAAAAAGGTGTTAAAAAACGTGTAAAATCAAATAAGAAAAGTCAAGAACCGTCCAAAAAACATGTTCTTGGTGCATGTACCACTGGCCAAGCTGCGTGAGTTAACTCATGCCACCCTCCAGAGGCGTGTGAGTTAACTCACGTTGCATGCATGTGGTGCGTGAGTTAACTCACGCAGGGGCATTTTAGGAATTTCAGTTGGGAATGAGCAAAAGGTGTTGGGTAAGGAGCATAATTAATTCTACAAGTAATTGCGTATGATTTAGGGTGGCAAAAAAATCCGTGGATAAAATCCGTCATGGACACAGGGCACGTAGCCAAAAAGGTACCCTCGAGTTTAATAAATATGTATTTAACTATTCGTTACTTTATAGACACGGACACAGATTTGTTGATACCTGTGTCCGCGGGTATCCATACCCATTAATAAATTAAGTAAATTATCAAAATATTCATGTGTGTATATATAAGAGTTTGATGTCTCAAAACAACCATAGTTTACTATGTGTACGACGCTCTTCTTCTTTCTCAAATTCTTTCAAAAATTTATCTTCCTCTCCTCTACTTTTGCGGCCAGGTTTTCTTCTTCTCCTTCATCTTCTTTTCTTCTTCTCCTTAGCATGATTACTTGTTTATAACTTTAGAATTCAGAGCTTTCTAATTTTAGAGGAATAAACTAATATTTTCAATTGGTAATATATATTATACCAACCTTTTGTTTATAATTATTTTTTTGTTTATTTCTTTGTTCACCGTGAATTGTTCATAGAACTTTTTTGTAATTCTTTATTTTCTCTTCATCTTAAAATATACTGGATTGTTGGATCAATGATTACTTAACTGTAGGATCATATTATTTTTTTTTTATCAATAACAGTAGTATCATATAACATGTAACATCATAGAAAGTTGATAAAATGAGCCAATATAGTAATTCATATCCCTAAAATATGCTAATCCAAACGCTTAGGGGTGGGCATGGTTCAGTTCACGATGAAAACTAAACTGAACTGTTTGCATTTCGAACTGAACTGAACTGAACAGTTTCAAACCGAACTGAACTGAACTGTTATTATTAATACCTTTGAAAAAAAATATGAAAAAAACAAATGAAATTGAATTTTAGTTACCGAACTGAACTGAACTGTTCCGAACTGAACTGAACTGTTTCGAATCGAACTGAACTGTTTTGAACTGAACTCAACTATTTCAGTTTAGTTTCAGAACTGTTAGTAATGGTTCAGTTTTTTTTTTTTGGTTTAGTTCAGTTCAGCAGTTCAGTTCAGTTTTTGGTTTTTTTGCCCACCCCTACGAAACATTGAACAACTGTTTTTCTTCTCTTAATTACTACCATCCTTTTTTTTTCTTACTATAAAAATTGCTATCATACTTTGTAGCTGACTATGGCTATTGGTCCATGATTGATTACATTTTTTTTATTTATAAATTATATCTTTCTTTACTTTTAGGGAGTTTATATATGATAAGATAACTAGTCTATGGAAACTTATTAAGATTATGTGTGTTATCATGATTTATCTAAGGTTTCTATTATTTTTAGC
>Ga0228710_1008951_pt1 | contig 14133 bp, 5 predicted proteins | sample MedpolnodulmetaG_FD_177995 | JGI IMG/M metagenome (GOLD analysis project Ga0228710, IMG submission 177995) | Root nodule microbial communities from Medicago polymorpha collected in Santa Monica, California, United States - pink nodules | ecosystem: Host-associated > Plants > Roots > Nodule...
TATATGGAGATATATATATATATATATATATATATATATATATATATATATATATATATATATATATGTGATGATAGCATTCTAGGAATGTTGAGTATGTATAAGTGTTATGCATGGAATCCTTGAATGCTTATGTTTGATTATATCTTGATTATGATGATGTGAAGCTAACCCTCAGTGGTCGTTCGGTTGACCACCTGCCTATTTGTATGAATGGGTAGGCGGCATGCAGGAGTAGTTTGTTGCTTGCTTGGTGAGTGCTCGAGGATAGCGGAAGCTACCTCCGTTATCTGTTTTTGGAGTCTTAGTTTAGGGCTCTAATTTAGGATGTCGGTCTTTATGTTTATTTTTATGTGGACTATGTTGTTGAGATTTTACTCATATGTTGAGATTGGAGATTTATTTGATGATGTATGTACAATGTTTATGACATGGCTATTTGGAGATGTATGCTATTTATCCGCTGCGACGTTTTTGAGAAATTTCAGTATGCATGTTTTGAGAACTTTTGAAGACGTGACGTCTATTTCTTAAATATTTGTATTATTCGCGTGTTTTATCGCTTTAATAAAAGTAGGGCGTTACAAGGAAGACTCATCCCTTGTGCATTTATCATCGAAACTGTCATTTGAAGAAGATTTTTTAGGGTTTCATGTCTTTGTGCTTTGTATACCTTTATATGTGTTGCCAATGATACATAGAGCCGGTTTGTTTAGTTGAGTTGTAATTGTTCTTTGTATACCACTCTAGTGCTTCTAGCAAGAGTTGGTTTGTGTTTGGAGTTGTTCTCTATAAATACAACTCCTCTCATTTAGAATTATACATTCAGAACGAAATGTTTCAAGAGGAAGGCAAAAGTCTTTATTTCTTTTGTAATTTGTCTTTAGTTACCATGAGTAACTAAACCCTAATTGGACATGGTTCTAAGACGAACTTCTATCTGTTTGTTGGATCTTTTTAATTCAAGTCTTTTTTTTCGTTAGGTTCTAAATTTATTTAAATTTTAAAAGCAAAAGTCTTTATGATCTTACAAATTCTAGGGAGTGCGACATGCCTATAACTTGTAACTGCACCCAAAAACAGGGGACGCAGACGGTGATTCTGAGAAGACTTCTTGTCACTCTTCTTTGAATGTTGCATTATAAACTTTCTTCTTTCCCTTTGGTAAGGTAAACGATATATGGCTGCCTATTTTTAGAACTACCAAGGTAAGAAAGGGTATGAGATGTACTTCTAAGAATCATAGTTTAGTCAGAGCTTTAGATGACAATTTCGGAATACAAACTAGTGTTATGTTTCAATTATCTCTGAAAGAGTAAGACCTCACTCTAACAACCTCACGTAGGCATACAACTTTTTCACTTACAACCTCAACCTTCTAATTCTTCTCAAATTCGTCCTCAACACCATCAAAAGTCTTTCGTTGTTCTCCTATATCATTCTCAGTCTCAGGTGCCTCGTAGATGATCTCCACATTTTCATCCTTTGTAATGTGCACAACCGTTGCAAGTTCAGAAACCGTAATAATAACAACATCAAGCTGCACATCGTGTGTCATTAGTGAATTATGCTCAACTAGTATCAATGGCGGATCTTCATGGGAGCCCATGGTAGCCATGTCTCCCCCCAAATATATTATAAATACTATATTAGGCGGAAATTATTAGAAGTTTTGAGTGTGTCGCAATGGAAAATATAGCTGTTTTGCAACATGTGGTCGCGAGTTTTGCTGCATTTTTAATATTATTGACAAAAAAGTGCAGTGCCAGGACTCGAACTGTGGCTCATAACGTAGAACTCAAGCACAAGAACCGCTAAAACCACATAACAATTTGTGTTTATCAAACGAAACAACTTAACTATATATTCTACAAATATTTGGCACCCCCAACAAAATAAGTCAAGATCCACCACTACTAGTACTAAATGTGATAAATACTTGACTCTTCCGATCAATCACAATAGGTGCATTTTGGCTTGTTAAAAAAAAACACAATAGGTGGAGGACATTAATAATTCTCCTTTTGGCATTGACGAGATGGTGGAGGACATTAAGTCGTTTGAATTTGCCGGTTTGTTTGTTTTATGAATAGACTTGGAATCCGCAAGAGTGTCTGTCTGGTGCGGTAATGATGGTTTTTTGGGACTGTTTTGTGGGTGGTGAGGCTTTTGTATGTTGCTGTTCTGCTATTTTGGCTAGGAGTATATGACAGTCTCATTGATGTCCTGCTGTTGTGTGCTGTTGCTGGTCCTGCTGCTTGCACCTGTGTTCTAGCCTGCTATACGCGTCTGGTTTTTCAGCTGTTGGGGTTTTTTTTTTGTTCTGTTTTTTCCCTCCCTGCGTGGTGTGGTTGGGTGTTTTCTGTTTTTTGGTTGTGCTATTTTGGGCACCTTCTTGCATCTCAGTTTTGGCCGCGAGTTTTTGTGCGTCTTGCACAATCTCAACGTGAATAAAATTTCGCTGTTTCAAAAAAAATCACAATAGTGATTATGATAACCATGGATACAGTAGAATCAAGGGATGATACGATAATCGATGTAATTAATTAATATTAAAGAAATTGATGAATGTTGGATTATTTTTATTGTATCGTTGAAATTTATGTCTAACATTAACAACATTAGTTTGGTTTAGGTTTTTAATTCTTGGTATTGTATTTTGTTATAGAGTATTATTTTGTTTTCTTTAGGATTGCATTGTTATTATTACTTAATAAATTATGTTTCCATCAATTTCTCAATCTTAGTATGAGGGAGGTTGTTAAAGAATATTATTACCCAACGATTTGGCAAATGAGTTCTATAAATATGACTATTGTATAAATAAGTTATATACACAATATTCATAATTTGATATTAATCACGTGTAATTGAGTTCTATAAATATGAGTATTGTGTATAGAACTCAATATATTTTATGAGTTTCTACTTTCTGGATATTCTTATAGTCTCTTTCTCTCTAATTTGTATAATCTATGATCCTATCATCCCATGATTCTTAACATCACTTGTTAGGACGACAAGAATCCTTTGTTTATAATTCGAGTAGACAGTGATTTAAGTATTTGAATGTGTGACATGTTGCTACCATAATCCATGATCATTATAAAGAAAAATGGTGAATTTCATGAGATATGAATCACGACTTTATCACAAAGGTGGTTTTTATAAACGTGGAGCAATAATTTATATCACACCTTCTTGTGTTTGGATGGAGGAATGTTTCGAGGGAATTCAAATACTTTGAGGTGAATTCCATTGTTTGGATAATAATTTGAAGAATTTTTAAAATGATAGAAATTTATGAAGTATTTTGTTCAAGTCAAATTTAGAGAATTTGAAATTACATCTAAAAGCTAAGAATTTAAAAAAATTTCATTGTTATAATTTTTCAAATTTTATATTTTGGTCCTCAAATTTTGCCAAAATTTTCAATTTGACCCAATAAATTTCCAAAAAAATTGTAAATTGGTCCCTCAAAATTTTCAAAAATTATTAAAATTTGACCCCTAATTTCAATTTTCAAATTTGGCCCCAAAGAATTAAAATTTATAAAAGTTTTCCAAAAATGATGATAATGAAGTTTTTTATTACTCCATCCAAACAAAAGTATTGAGAAATGAAGGTAATTTAATTGAATCATTTAAATTGTCTAGAATTCTAAATTCTTTAAAATTTCTTAATTACCTTATCCAAACATATTCTTAGGTTTTCGGGCAAAGTCCCTAGTTAATTGAATGATTTACGATCCGTGAAGCTTTCGTGATAACGTCATTCACACTTGATAGAATCATTGTATATGAAAAATTACAATAATATTATTCAATTTAATCATCAAATGTATTTTCAATTTCTTTCAAAAACAAAATGTATCTATCTTAGTGAGTTTAATCCCCCAATTTGTTTTTGATCAAAGTAGTTGGTCCATAAAATTAGAGAAATGTTAACAACTGCTTCTGGGGTGCTCTTTAAGGACTATAAGTAGTAAGTATTTATGAAAATGTGTGTAAAATGTATTGGAAATTAAAATATTTAACTTTTTTTTAAAAGTAATTGTTAATTTTAGAATACTTAAAGAGTGTCCCAGAAACATTCGTTAACAAGACCCATAAAATTATTAGCATAAGACACGCTTGCGAAGTTTTTATAATTTTGATATATTCCTAAACTACAATAACAATATACATATATTTATTGACTAAAACCAACTATTTATTCTTTTATTATTATTTAATAAATAACCTTGAATAGTGTGATGTTGAGTCACCAACAAAAATCGTATTTTTTTTGTGGTGTTCGGAATTCGAACCACAGACCTTGCATTTATTATGTATTATCCCTTCCAAGTGAGTTTACCAAGTGAGCTAAGCTCACGAAATAACAAAAATCGTCTTTATACATTATGACAATGACATATGTGACAAATGGAGAATGAGATGGTGTAATCGTGATCTATGTATATATAATATGTCTAATCAAAACATAGATGATAATGAATACAGAATAGTTGTTGAAATGATTTTAAAAAAAATTGGTCAAAGGGAAAATACAATGATGCACTTTGTGAAAAACCAACTCCATGGATGACATTTCTTATGCTGCCTAAATTTTATTTTTTTTGACAAATAATAAATAAATAAAATAAAAACATAAAAACAAACTTGTGAATGTGTTCTTCTAGTTTAGTTGGTTCCACATGGCTACTTCCACTGAGATTGTCCAAAAGATACGATATTATTTTCCTTTATAAGATCCATAAGATGGGACCCATTAATTTTTTTTATCATATACTTTTCTCAAAGAATATATTAAAGAAATAAAAAGAAGAAGAAGAAGAGTGTAAGAAATTGCAGATTCTCGTTTTTCAGATAAAAAATCAACATTATCTTATGTTGTTCTTTTTCTTTTGTGGCGTTCACGTCAAGAATGTGAAAATGTTGTTGCAAACAACATAACACAACACAACATAACATGTCTTGTTGGGTTCCTTCCATTTCTCACATTTCAGATTCCAAAGTTTGAACCTTTTTCTCATAATCTCTCACCCAGATAAGTTTTTCATTCATTTCAAATTCTGGGTCTTCTTTAAATTTCTTGTTTTTGATTTTCAACATTCAAATCTGAGTTGGGTTGTTCTTGTCCCCTCTCTGAATTGGGATTTGTGTCAGACGAAACAAATCCTGATTTGGAGAGATGGGTATGTTTCTGTTCAATGGTTTTGAGCTTGTTTCATTGTAGCTGCTACTGTTCTTATCATTTTGGTTATGTTGTTCTTGTATACAACTTTGAGGATTTGAGCTTGTTTCATAGTAAATTGTCTTTTTTTTCTTGAAAACCTTTTTGTTTGGTTTTTGATTGGTTGTCTTGTGTATGCAATAGGGAAAAAAAGTGTTTTTGTTTCTTATGTGTTTGAGTTGAGTTGATTGAAGTATTGAACTGTGAGTGTTGTGAATTAGGAGGGTTTGTAATATATTGTATTGGATTGGATTGGATTAGTGTGTTTACTATTTGATTGTTGGGTTGAAAATGGGGAAGAAAAAGAAGCAAGTAGGAGAAACAAGTGAAGAAAATGGGAATCATAGTAACGACGGTGATAAAAGTTCGAATGCGTATGATAATGATACTTTGTTGTTTATAGCCACGGCCCAAGAGTTAAAGGAAGAAGGTAATAAGATGTTTCAAAAGAGGGATCTTCGAGGAGCTATGGTAAGGTATGAGAAAGCGCTCAAATTGCTTCCAAGAGATCATATAGATGTGTCATATTTGCGGAGTAATATGGCTGCGTGCTATATGCAGATGGGACTTGGTGAGTACCCTAGGGCAATTAATGAATGCAATCTGGCTCTTGAAGTTACTCCGAATTACGGTAAAGCTTTGTTGAAGAGAGCGAGGTGTTATGAGGCTTTGAATAGATTGGATTTAGCATTGAGAGATGTTAGTACTGTTTTGAAGATGGAGCCGAATAATATCATGGCGTTGGAGATCTCGGATAAGGTGAAAAGTGCTCTTGAAGATAGAGGGTTAAGAGTAAATGATGAGAAAATTGAGTTGCCTCCGGATTATGTCGAACCATCTTTTGACGTGCCTTCCGAAAAGGCGAAAGAAAAGAAACAGAAGAAAAAGAGCAAAAAAGAGAAGGTGAAGGCTTCCGATGAAATTTTAGAGAAGCAAGCTGAGGAGAAACTAGAAGAGAAAAAAGAGGAGGACAACACTGCACCAAATAAGGCTGAGGACGATCATCTCAAAGAGAAAAAGCGTAATAAATCGAAAAAGAAGGCAGCTAAGGAAAAAATTGATAAGCAGAAAGAGGATGTTAAGGAGGTCAATGAAGAAAAAAGTAATGGTAGAAGTGTAGATGTACCTAAAAAAACAGCAAAACTTGTTTTTGGTGATGATATAAGATGGGCTCAATTGCCGGTTAATTGCAGCCTTTTTCAGCTAAGAGAAGTTATTTGTGATAGGTTCCCAAGCCTAGGAGCAGTTCTTGTCAAATATAGAGATCAAGAAGGTGACTTGATCACAATCACTTCGGATGAAGAATTGAAGTGGGCTGAAACAGGATCACAGGGTTCTATCCGACTGTATATAGTAGAAGCTAATCCTAATCACGATCCATTCTATGAGAAACTTCATCTGAATGATGTGGAAAAGGTTGAAATGGATAATGCTCCTAAGAACGGTTGTGTGGTGAAATCAAAGGAAATTGTTAGCTCATCTTGTGTTGAGGATTGGATAATTCAGTTCGCGCAACTGTTCAAGTATCACGTCGGGTTTGAATCTGGCAGATACTTAGATTTTCATGAACTTGGGATGAAGCTCTATTCAGAGGCTGTGGAAGAGACGGTTACAAGTGAAGAAGCACAAGGCCTATTTGACATGGCAGGAGGCAAGTTCCAAGAGATGACAGCTCTAGCATTGTTCAATTGGGGAAATGTGCATATGTCTAGGGCTAGGAAGAAAGTGTATTTAACCGAAGAAGATTCTTCTAGAGAGCATATGTATGAACAAATTAAAAGTTCGTATGAATGGGCGCAGAAAGAATATGCAAAAGCTGGAGAAAAATTTGAAGCAGCCATTAAAATTAAGTCAGATTTTTACGAAGGCTTTCTTGCTCTTGGTCAGCAGCGGTTTGAACAAGCGAAACTTTCTTGGTATTATGCACTCAGTAGTAATATAGATTTACCGACATGGCCCTCCACAGAGGTTCTTCATCTTTACAACAATGCTGAGGAGAATATGGAAAAAGGAATGCTGATATGGGAAGAATCACAAGAGCAGCAGCTCAGTGAAACCTCGACTACCGGGTTGGATGGGTTATTTGAAAATATGTCATCAGATGAAACTGCTGAGCTGGCGGCAAACATGAGGTCACAGATAAATCTCTTGTGGGGTACTATGCTGTATGAACGCTCACTTGTGGAATTCAAATTAGGGCTACCCGTATGGCATGAATCATTGGAAGCTGCGATTGAGAAGTTTGAACATGCAGGAGCTTCTCCAACAGATGTAGCTGTAATGGTGAAAAACCACTGTTCAAATAACACTACTGTAGATGGTAATTTATCTTTCGTAGCTCAAAAGTTTTTACCTGAATAGATATGTTTTCATATATACTAACATTTCTTCTAACAGGTCTAGGTTTCAAAATTGATGAAATAGTACAGGCATGGAATGAGATGTATGACGCTAAAAAGTTGCAGAAAGGAGTTTCATCCTTTCGTTTGGAACCCTTGTTCAGAAGAAGAGTATCGAAGATTTACCATGCCTTTGAGCTTGTATGAGTTGGTTCCTTTTCTTCAAGTTGTTGAAGAATCATAGAGCCAGCACTCACATAGGTTGCTTCTGTGCCTGAATTGCTATTTTCATCGTAAGGTAATTGCATTCCTGTTATTTGCTTCTCTTAAAGTAGTGTTTTAATTGCCTGCATTTGTTTATGTGCATGATTTGTTCTCTGATATGTACATTTCTTAATAATGAGAAGCTATGAGTGCTTCTTGCAAAAGCTTCTTACAGATATGAGAATGATAAGTAGCTGTATTGTGTAGAATATTGGTGTTAGATCTAGCAAATGAAATTCCCAACAAGGACTTCAGTATATAGCATTAGTCTATGTAATTGTGGAAAATTGGAAACTCCTTCTCAATCTGCTATTAAAACACCCATTAAGAGGGTTTGAAGCAGGAAGGGGAGGTTGATAACAGAATACTATATTCACAAGGAGTCGCTAAAAACCTATGAAACACTGACGCTGACACGGATGTCGGATACTGGGCCAGACACACACGTCGATGACACGGATGTCGGACACTGGGCCAGACACAGACACGCCGACAATGCTAATGTCAATAACATAGAACACCGATACATATACACACATATAATATAATAATTAATAAATATGAAGATCATTTATAAAATATTTAAATTTAGCAATTTGTTACATTACAGAAATTGTGATACAAGATATGCTAGTCACTAACTACTGCAGAAGATGCGTGTGTGTGAAAAGACGTGCATATACGAAAAATCTTCATATGCCTAATTGAAATACTAATATATTTTAAAAGTTTTTTGTTCAAATCTGTATAGGAGAAAATTAGAAGAGGTATCCGTTACTATCATAGACATTTCTAAGTTGTGACTGAAGAGTTCTAAGGCGTGTCTAAGGAAAGAAATAAAAGTATTTTGAGACACTTGTCTTAGTTGGTAGACATATGTCATACGGGTGTCGGACTCGGAGACATGCCTAATTCTTGCTATATAGTTAAAAACAGTTACTGTGTCAAGTAGGTAATTTGTTGTGATTTGAGAATTTGAGGGGGACAAGATAAACTGGGAAGAGAGAGTTAGTAACTGTCTTGTTGACACTTGATAGTAAATTATATGAAAGGATCCATGGTTTTAAATTGAGGTTTGCAACCGCAATCGCAGATTTTGAAGTTTCCAGATTGGTGTCCCAACCACAATTTTGGCCGCATTTCCTCATTTTACTGCAATATAAAGGTCTGTAGTGTTAAGTGTAACCGCGACCACAATTTTAAACCATGATAGGAACCAAAATATATTGATACCAGAAATATGGAATAATATAGCTCTGCTCTTTACAATTTGAGGTCTATCCCTCTGTAATATGAGGTCTATCCATCTTAAACAGTAAACAATGATAAAGTGAAGAAAACAGGAGATGAACTCCTGCCTCGCACATGATGCTTGCCCATGCCTTTTCCAAAATATCCCTTACCCTCCACTTTTCCCTTTCAACTCCCTTTATAACCATCACACTAACCAATAGTCTACTGCCACCTGTCCCATCATTCAGTTATCTCTTGTGAGTGAGTATTTTCACTATATCCCCTAGTAGCTCCTTAGAACTGTGGGTCTAACATTATAATAAAACTGTAGATGATGAAATACGAAATGGAGAGTTAATGAGACACTTTTGATTTCAGACGGATTCAGTGGTAGAAGAATCTAAGTTTTTCTCAAACACCCGTGTGAGACTTGTTTTCTATTTGCGATATTTTCTATACCCATGTCATTTTTTGCATATCAATACACTACTGAGTTATAGAGTGGGGTTTGACTTCGATAAACTTTTTATTAGTTTCATTATTTCTTATCTAGTTATATTAGAATCCCTTTAGAGATGTTTTCCTGTTAAAAAAAAAAAAAATTTAAAAATATATTGCTTTGATTACACCACAAGAAATTTGGCAGATCTGTTTTTTTTAAGACTAAAGCAACCTTTGATACAATAGATATAACTTCCTTTGGATCAAGTTAATGGATTTCATTGCCCTAGGTCAATTATTGTGCATGTATCATTGAAAAATAATATTTCAAGATTGAATTTTCAATTGAAACAATAGGAGTCATGAAGCACACTGAATTAATGGAAATTGATTAAGTTATGTAATGTTTTCAAATGTTTGCTTCTTCTATGTGCCGCTGTGAAGATTAGTTAGAAAGATGATTGTTTTGAACATGTAGAGTTTGTATTATAATTTGGTTGGATTGAACAAACTTATTTATAACTTATTTGGACTTATAACTTAAGTGTTTCGGAAACTTATGAAAATAGTTTCTGATGTGCCCATAAGTTATTTCCAGCTTATTTCAATATGCTCTCTAGGATAGCTTATGAAAACAACTTATATGAAAACAAGGGAATATACGATTAGATTGGTGGTTGAGGGGAGGGAGTTAATAAATGGAGTGGTAATGAAGGAGAGAGTTCAACCCCCCTTGCATAATACCTGCATATGATTTGAATATATGAAATAGCAAATTAGTCCCTTAAATTTAAGAACACCAATCAATTTAGTCCCTCAATTCAAATATCTCTGGTATAAAAAAGGGCAGCCCGGTGCACAAGGCTCCCACATACGCAAGGTCTTGGAAGGGGTCCCACCATTTTTGGTGTAGTGTACACAGTATTACCCTGTTCAGTCACGTGACAACAACTTTACCGTTACGTCAAGGCTCCCCCAATCTCTTTACTGAACATTCATCAAAATCAATAAAAGTCCTGGATATGATTTAAATAGCCTCTCGGTGTACTAATATAAGTATAAAACCTTTAAAATTGTGGTGCTAAAAATTGGAAAAATGACCACGACATTATTTAATTTAGGAGGAGACTAGATTGCTAATTTGCATATTTGAGGGACTAAATTGACCCATCCTTACAATTTTAAGGACTAAAATGCTCATTTGCTCATTTTGGACTTTAAATCCAACGAACATTTGTGTCACATCTGTTTGACATTTTGTGCATGATTGGCATTACTCAATGATATTAGCTTCTTGCGTTGGATTTTGTTCATAAAATTTGACAATTATCTTTGTTATGTGTTCTGCAGGTTTGTTTTGCTATTTTCCGGGCTTTGGTTTCCAGTTCAACATTGTAGTAATAGAAAAGAAGAAAGGAAAAAAAAACATATTCTTTGCAGTGTGATTGCTTAGGTGTTCCAGGAATGTAGGAGTTTGCGAGTTCGTTTTACAGGTTGGGAAGATAGAGATGCAGGAATTGCTTTTAACTCAATTTCTGCCATTGCTAACATTGCCTTCCCTTTATGGTTAGATTTAGGATTGTTTTGAGTTTATACAGAAAGCATTGAGAGAGATATATTAGAATGCTTGTTTTTTCCTTGTTCTGTAATTTATCCATTGTAAACTACTTGTTGAGTTAGTGTTAATTCATGAGATTTCCTTGTACTAGATTATTGAACTTACCAATCTAATTTTATTTAAAGAAACTGGCTCAGTTTTTATCATTTCTTTTACACATGTTTGATATTCACACTCTTATGTGTTTTACCACACATGTACATAGCTATCGCGTCACATTCCCATTAATTCAATTCCAAGTTCTAATCATTACTACTTACCAGCCATTGACGCTACACCACCCATAACTACCAACTGTGTGTGTACAAATGGGTCCGGATCCTCTCCATTTCTTCTTAAAGTGGAGAACTCAAGTTCAACTCATATGGACCGGATACGTGGAACAAAACAAATCAATGATTGACGTTAAATTATTCTGAAAAAATGATAGACTCGAGTTCTTTCACCTTATCCTCTGCTAATTTCTAGTTCGACTAAAAACATTCATGTCTTGTTTGACTTCCTTTTTGTTATGATATTGTAGCCTGCGCCCATGCGTGCAAATACTCATGTATGAGACTGTTGATATGTGTGAGGTAGATAGAGAAGGTTACAAGAATGAAACCCATCAATCAATCTTGTTCCATCGCACCCAAGGCAGGAAGGGACGATGTATATCGTTCTACATCACCCCTCCAGGATGTCGCCCCGATGCAGCATCACCGCGAGGCTGTGTGCAGATAAGAGTGACTAGCCACTACTACACTTCCATGGTGCTGAGTGACATTAAAGACAAATATGACTTGGCCAACAGACTTAAACAGTACACCAAGTATAAAGTCAAAATTTATTTAGCAATAAAAGTTTACTCTTGCTTTGAATGTCATTTACAAACTTCTAACCAAGGATACACTTGGTATTATTAAGCTCTTTTATATTGATATTTGATATATTCAACCTCCAATCTAGTGATCACAAGGTTTGGCTAAATTGACTATACCAATATTATTAGGTTGGACATCTTCATCTAAGTTCAAATCTAAAATCTCACAATTATATGTGAGTTTTAGATGATGTTTGTCACTTTGTCTACGGACAAAAAAAACCTTCAATTTAGTTCCTTACTTCTTATTTTATCTTTATTTAGTTTCTAAAGTATATGAAAATAGTAAATCGTCTTTAAATTTAAAAAATAATTATTAAAAATACAAAAACAATCTCTTGAGCCCGGCGGTTTGTCCTTATATAAGGTTAGGGACTTGAGACAATTTTTTTTATACTTATGAACTATTTATTATTTTAATACATTAGAAACTAAATAGAAGAAAAGTGATATTTAAATAACTTAATTGACAAAAATATATTTTTTGTTTTGCAAAAGCAAAATTGAATATACCACCAATTAATCACTTGCACAAGGCATCCTAGGCTTATTGATTTTTTAAGACTAATATTGCATCTAGATCTATGTCACGTTTCAGTTACAACTTTAACCTATATCTATCTATTAATCTTTAATACGAGTTAAGTTCAGTTATCACTCAGAAAGCAAACGACCAATTATCTTATTTATGAAACAAGTAGTTATGCAGTTATTTTCACTTGTGTGGACTGTAAAAGCTTTAAAGGATCGTGCCTTACTTTGTGTACAAACCAACCATCTTTGTACCTTACTTATAAGGAAAGCAAACTTTTATCCTACCACACCAACCAAAATCATGTTATTCTAATGCTTCATCGATTCTTCACCCTGCAAAAAAAAAATTGAGATTCTTTCAAAAAAAAAGTGAGATTAACTTCATCATATCATAATCATAATTATTCAGAAAAATGAAGTCTTTTAATCAACCTTTAGTTAATAGCATAAAGCGGTAAAGTACATAAGCCTACAAATATGACTATATTAAAATATCCGGAATAGCCACGCCTCCGGATTTGGAACGTTGATGACACCAAAGTCATTGGTTGGATCTGCACTAGATCGAAGTTGATCTGACAATCTGAGCTGAACAAACACCTGAACAAGAGGGAAAAGACAAACAACGCTGCACAAAAACAACAAACAAAACAATGTCGCACTAAGACGACGAAATTACAGAAAAAAAACCTAATTCGATGTGAAAATCACTTATTTAAATAAAAAAGAAAGGAAGGAGAAAACAGCGTGGAGGGGTGATTTGGGGTCTAAACACACACACACGGATGAAAAAGAGGAAATTAGGGAGAGAGTGTAAAATTAATACTCTTATACATAAAACTATTCTAACTTATTCCAAGATTTTACTCTATATTTCACAAGTTATAGGAATTTTTCCCTACAATCTAAATAAACTCCAAACTAGATTTCGTAGAAAAATCTCGAAACTCTGAATCCCGTATTTTAAAAGAGAGAGAATAAAGACAGATACTACTCTCTTCAAAAAAAAAAAAAAAAAAAAAAATATTAAAATCAAACAGATACTACTCACACCCCAAATAATCCAAGTTACACCTCAAAATTGCCAATATATCCTCTGTTTAGTTTATGTAAACTGATAAGTTAAGTAAATTAGTTCCTCAAAAAAAATGAGTTAAGTAAATTAAGTTTACGTGATGTGTACATCGCGTGTTCAGGCACATTAGTTATATATACGTAAATTCAGTTTACATAGTTTATGTAAACTCAATTTACTTAGTTTATGTAAACTCAGTTTATGTAAGTTAAGTAAACTAACGTAAATTCATTTTACGCCAATTTATGTAAACTGAGTTTACGTGTACATGTATAAATTGAATTACTCTAATTGAATTACTTTACGTAATCTTAAACTACGCTACCCCTTTTTGAAATATATATGGAAATTAGATTCACATGTGACCTATATAAACTTAAATTGCGTTACCATGTCCACGTAAACTTAAATCACGTTATATCATGGAACAAACAAAACGACATCGACAAACATCCATGGTGAAATTAACAACATCGAATAAATCATGGGAACAAACGATAAATAGAAACTCGAAGAAATTTATGAAATTCAC
>Ga0228710_1008952_pt1 | contig 14130 bp, 7 predicted proteins | sample MedpolnodulmetaG_FD_177995 | JGI IMG/M metagenome (GOLD analysis project Ga0228710, IMG submission 177995) | Root nodule microbial communities from Medicago polymorpha collected in Santa Monica, California, United States - pink nodules | ecosystem: Host-associated > Plants > Roots > Nodule...
CTTGGTTACATTTAATCAAAATTTTGTTTCTAAAATGATTAAAAATCCTTTTTATTGTGAATTCAGACAAAATCACACCAATGAATAACAAAGATGCGTGGAGCAAAGGAAGTGGTAATCAATAGATAAAGTGTCTCAAAGCAACAACAAAACAGACCTAAATCTAAGTGTAGAGCAACACCACAAGCATAACCAAAAACAATGAAAGAAAGGAACAAACACACCAAGATGGTAACCCAGTTCGGTCCAATATGACCTACTTTGGGGGAGAGAGCAGCCCTCCAATCCACTAAGATGAAAGTGATACAAATGAGTTACAAGGGATTAGCTTAAAAGCTCACAAAAGAACAAGACCTAATTTCTACCCATTTTCATGTCACCCACACTCTCAATGAATCCTAAGAGAAAACACAAAAGGAAGCTTTTTGATCATTCCAATGGTGAAATCTCACTACCCAAGGTGTTTACAATGTTTCCCAACTCAAGAGAACCTCACTACAAAGACACTCAACCCTAAAGTTACCTCCTTAGTAATCCAAGTTTCTCTCACTTCAAGCTCTCCTTCAAAATCTGCACAGAAACACTTATATAGCAGTGTTCAGCGGTCAAAAATCGTGTCACGTTTTGTTAAATCGTGACACGGTTGGTGCGTACGACCTAAGGTACGACCAACCTTATCCTGAAAACGTGCCCAGCAAGCCGAAAATCGTGTCACGTTTTTCCAAAACGTGTCACGATTAGAAACCCTGCAAAACATGCTCTCGGCACAACGAAATCGTGTCACGGTTCACAAATTGTGTCACGATTTGGAACCTTCACACATTCACAATTTGAAGTCAATAAACAACACTTTTAATAAATAAAAAAAAGAAAGTTTGTTTGGCGTTGAAGTGTCATATTATGATAATATATCTTACCAAAGAAAGTGAAACAACCAAATTGAATTTTCATACCAGTTAGTTTTTGGTTATTTTCTAATTTCTATAATGGTTTCTTTCTTGTCAAAATCAACATCATAGTTTGTTATAAAATTGATTTTTCTTAAAACTAGTTGACGGAATTAATTCCTGTTTGGCATTGTTGCCACCATTTCCATCTCCACCTGTTGCAACACTGGAAAATTGAAAAGTGGGTGTATGTACTGGTATACACACTGTGACTCCCTTGCAAATTTAAGATATAATTTTGGAAGAACAAGATAGAGAGAATAAAAGAATGATATCATATAATCATCTACACAAACCTCCTGTATCTTTCAAAGTAACCTTAAAATGGAAAGAATCTTAGAGAAATAAAAAACCGAAGAGCGGGAACATAAACATCATGTTTCTTATATGTAATGTCATCACGAATAGAATTTAGACACTATTGATAATCTCCACTGAATAAACTCTCAATGATATCATGTAGATCCACAAATAATTGAGAAATGTAATATAAAGTACAATAATTTGGAAATCTATGGTAACGCCATTAGGTACATGATTTTCCATACCACAAGAAACAATATTTTTATTAAATGTAGAGAACAATGAATGAGTAACAATGATATTAAATTCAGATAGACATTTTCACTCATGAGTATAGTTGATATTTATAACACATCCAAGAACATGATCATATCTTTCTCCACTGGAATGCCTTTTGCAACGGTATCGGCCGAGGCATTTTACATGGCATACAAAACAGCTCTTAAAATAAAAGAGCAGTACAGGAAAATAAATATGTCTTACACTGATACATACAGATGCACAAGCTCACAAATTACCAACAAGAAAAAAATGGTGCTAAATCCCTCTTCCTTTCTCTAAATTTGGGGAAAATTTGTTTTACAATTTTTTGTTTAAACGGGTATGGTTTAGAGGCTTTAATGATATTCCCCATCAGTTCGTAGGGTGACTCTAAATTCCTTAAAATAAAAGGAAGCGGGCTTGTAGTATAAGCCACTTATAGCCATCATAATAGGGAAGTCTCTTTCCCAAGTATGAATCATGATACAACCTACTACCTCACAAACTGCTCCATACTTGCACAATTCACACCTCTAGAAGTCACTTCTGGAGTAACTGTTACCTATGCGACCAAGAGCAGAAATACTAGTAGTAAGTATAATTAAAAGGATAAACAGTAAGTAATTATACAAATCATTCAAAGTGGAACTTACATCATACTGATAAAGGTCCTTTTAAGGTAACTCGGGAAAAAAATGGTTTGCCATAACAACACATATCTTGCCATAGCCCCCCTTTCCAGAGCGAAAGGGAAACGTCAGCGATGATTTACTTTGTGGAGGAGGGGAATGAATCTCCAGAATGAAATGTCATTTGTCCCAGATCCTGTTCAACTTCAGACACCTCTTGTGGCTGGGAAATGAACTTGCCTCAGATTGGGGAGCAGGTGGAGGAGACACCAAATCTTGATAGGGTGCTGATTGAGTTGAGGTAGCTTGGTACAGCTCTGGTGTTGGTTACACCGGTCTGCCGCTGTATGAAGAAACTACAACATGGCCACCGCCAACACCTGCACCACCACCGTATCCACCTCGGCAACTACCATATCCACAGTATCCTTGCTGAGAAGGCCCTCCTCAACCCCAACAACAGTATGGTAGACCACTTGAATATCTAATGATGGGGGTTGAGGAGGGCTTCCCCTTTCTTGATACTCAGTAGGCCTTCCATACTGTTGTTGGGGTTGAGGAGGGTCATCTCAGCAAGGAGACCGTGGATTTGGTGGTGGCCGAGATGGATATAGTGGTGGTGCAGGTGCTGGAGGTGGCCATGATGTATTTCCTTCATATGGTGGCCCAGAGAGGTAACCAACACCAGAGCTGTACCAAGCTACCTCAACTCAATCAGCACCGTATCAAGTTTCGGTGTTTCCTCCACCTGATCCTTAGTCAGAGGCAAGTTCATCCTCCCACCAGAAATGTCTGAATTTGAATAGGATCTGAGGCAAATTCATCTTCCCAACCACCATAACCATCACATTCACCGCCATAGTTGTTGCGTCCACCGTGCGGAGCCCAACCTCCTTAACAAAAATCAAACACCAGAAACGTAGCCAGAGTAAACAGATCAAACAACAAATATAAATTGAAATTATAAAAAAAACCAACATTAGAAAAGGGAAATGTCTTTTGTAATAACAACGTTTAGATGAAGAAAACGTTTATTTTTCTTCAACATGCCGTTCTTCAAGAAAAGCGCTGTTATTACACATTGTCCCCAAGATGCCGTTTTTCCGCAGGTTCCAAATCTGCTATGTATAAATTATGCATCGTTATATCAACATATTGAATTGAGTTAGAAAAGAATCAAATACTACACTGAAACTGATCTATGTTACAATTAATTTACATAGATATTGCAAGATAAGTTACAGATACCTTTTTCAAGATTGGGAGGCTTGAACTCTGCACAATCATTATTTTTAATTTTGCTCCTAGTTTAATTTCTCTACCTTTGATGGCTGACAGATAGGTTCAAAATGATTTAGTTACAATTGAATTGATTGAACGCTGAAGTGTCTTGCGTTAGGTTCGAAATGAGTCAGCATAAAGATGTTATCTCTAGCTCAGCAACTCCTTTTTGCACAAGAAAACAAAAAGAGCAGTACAAAAAATAAATAAATAAATTGCAGTCTTATTTATTTGTGCACAAGATAGAAAACATATATTTCCTCTATATTTTCTCTCACTCTCAACAAGCTTGTTGTTGTTGTTGTTGTTGATGGGATGAATGAAATTGTGCAAATGAACTTGCTATTTATAGGAGGGGCAAACCATAGCTCCATACATGCAACAAGCCATTTGTCTTCCATGCAAAACAACCAAGTGTGCAACATGTCACTTGTATCTCATGCATCTTGCAACATGTCAATGCATGCAACTGTCCACTTTGCCTTACATAAAAAGTGCTACTTGTGTTACATGCACTATGTATATGTGTCTTGTTACAAAAGTGGCCTTACCAATCATAATATTGGGCTTTGATCATCATCTGGGCAAATTCTATTCACAATCTTGGGCTTGGATCACAATTTGAGCCCATATCAATCACAGAAGACTCCTTCTCCCACCCTATTGATTTCTCGCGCACAATTTGTGTTTTTCTTTTGGCCTTCACCAAAATACCGTGTTTTTCCTATGTGCAATTCGTCATTGTCACTCAGTCAACGATCACTCTCTGTGACTACAAGGTGTAAAAAACTGAAAAGCTTTTTTTTGGTTTGATGGGTTACGAGGTAGAGGTAGAAACTCAAAAATGCACAGTTGAAGCTTAAAGGGAAGAGGGAAAGAAGAAAATGAAGTGAAAATGAAGAATAGAAGGGAAGAAAAGCAACCACCGTAGTTGAGAGAAGGGAAATGATTGGAATGAAAACATCAGAGAAGTGGCTGAATTGAATAAGTTGGGAAAGGAGTATTAAAAAAAGAGTGTGCCATTTTGAATTATTTTTCTTATCAAAGAAAGTGAAACAGCTGAATTGAATATTCATACCAGTTAGCTTTCGATTATTTTTCGATTTCTATCATGGTTTCTCTCTTGATAAAATCATAGTTTCATACGAAATCGGTCATTCGTAAAACTGCAGTCATAGATTTTACTTTGGCGATTCAATAGACTGAGTATTGTTGCTCACCATTTCCATTTCCACCCTGTTGCAACATGTAAAGTAACCAAAACCAAGAAGTCTTGCCAATTCGATTTCCAATTCAAATTTCAAAACATTGCCCTGAATGTATGCAATTGCAAATCATATTGATATGAAAGAAAATATAAAACATAAACTTGTATATAAATGTCATTAAGTTGTTCAGTAACACATGGCCACAAAATAGAGCAAGCCATCCAATTTGCTAACTATCCAATATGCAAAATATTTAATATTATCTTAATATAATAATAACTCATGCATCAGAATAAAAGCCAATGCTGTAATTTCTACAAGGCTCAAAGCTATCTCAAGATGTAATTATGCAATTCCTCACAATGTATTGACTAATTGTCCTATCAATTATTCTGAGAATAAAGTTGACATGAACAGATCTTGACCAGATGCAGCATTGTTACTTCTCTCGAACATCCTCTTTATCGACGTTCCGATACTTCTGCTCTGCCAGAGCTGCAAACATAAAACCAAAGAGAAAAATATTGTATATTTACTTCTCGAGAGAATGGAATTGTAAACCATATCAAAGGAATAAATTAACCACTGCCACACCACATTAACAGTCAAGTAATTCTAGCAATAAAAATTTATTCATGGTTTGAAATAAAAGTTTTCATATTGAGAAAGACAATAATGATAGATTACCGAGTAAATATCTTGTTAAGTGATCCTTTGATTTTCAGAGAGTATGATATCATATACACACACCTTCCGTATCTTTCAAAGTAACCTTAAAACAGAAAGAATATTAGAGAAATTAAAATCTGAAAAGTGGGAATATAGCCGTTTTGTTTCTTGTATGTAATGTCTCATCATGAATAAAATTTAGAAATTATTGATAATCTGCCACTGAATAAACTCTCAGTGATATCCTGTAGATCGACAGATAATTGAGAAATGTACTACTCCCTCCGTTTCATAATACTTGTCCATTTTGGAAAATAATTTTGTTTCACAATACTTGTCACTTTCAAGTTTCAATGCAACATTAATTATTGTCTTGTCAATAATACCCTTACATATTTATTGTAGAGAGAGAAAAAATAGAATGAAATAATAAATGGTTAAGGGTATTATAGAAAACACACACATAATTTCATCAAAAATAACAAAATTTATTTGGTTTCTTGGTTACTGCAATTTCTCCAAAATGGACATGTATTTTGAAACGGAGGGAGTATAAAGTACAATAATTTGGAAATCTATGATAACACCATCAGGTGCATAATTTTCCAAACCACAAGAAGCTTTTTAATTTGGAAATCTATGGTAACGGTGAATGAGTTACAATGATATTAACTTCAGATAGACATTTTAACTCATGAGCATAGTTGATATTTATAACATATCCAACAGCAGGATCATACCTTTTTCCAATGGAAATGCAGTTTGCATCGGTAACGTCTGAGCCGTTATTGATGGTATTTTCATCTATGAAAAACTCATATGAGCTTGGAACATATACATTGTCCCAAATATACATTACTGATGGTATCTTGTCATGCAATGCCCAATCAACATCGGAGACACCGTTTTTCCGCGAGTTTCAAATGCGCCATGTAGAAAGTATACATCGATATATTAACACGACGAGTTGAGTTACATAAGAATAAAATTCACCTACCCTGAAAGTGAGCTATGTTACATTTAAGTCATATAAATCACAAGATAAGCAGTTGATAGCTTTCGCAAGGTTGGGAAGCTTGAACTCTGCACCATCCTGATTTCCTCCTCCCCTAAATTCTCATGGCACACAGGACAAATCTGATATAGGAGCCGCCAAGCAGTCATTCAGATATCAAATTTAAGCTATAACTACGTAAACTTGTGTTAAATGTTAGAAATGTTCTATTCATTTTTTCAATAGTTATTGACTAAAATGGTTGCTTCATGCTAATCTTTTTATTAAGATCCGGACAATGCACTATATCAAGCTGCTATATAATTTTTTTATTCAATTTCACATAGTGCAGAAACTTCAATGAGTCCAGTTATCAAATCTATCAAACCGAATCTGAAAAAAAGGAAAATACTTTATCAACGAGTTTTTCTGAACATAAATTATAAAATCCAGGAGGTCATACCATTGCATATGAGTCGTCTGTCTGATCATCAAATAGGTTGGTTAACGAATCATGACTAAGAAGTCTCTCCGATTCAATTTCCAATTCAAATTTTGAAACATTTCCATGAAAGTATCACAACATGATGATAATAAAGAAATGTAAAACATAAAACTTTTAAATAAAATGTCACTAAATTGTTCAGTAACCACATTGCCACAAAATAAAGCCAACCAACCATCCAATTTGCTAGCTATCCAATATGCTAAAGATATGTTGTTATCCTATATTAATAATTCATGCACTCGAATAAAACTCAATGCCCTCGCAACGACTATGTATCAATTCAATTAATCTAAGAATAAAGCTGAAATGAGCAGCTCCTGAGCAAAGGCAGCCCTGTCATTTCCCTCTTGAACATCTTGTTCATCGCCGGTATCTATTGCATCTTTCTCAAAGCTGCAAACAGAAAACCATCAGTAAAATTTTGAAAAAAACTAAAGCATAATAATGTGTATAAAGAACTTAAACTACTTCAACAAATATTTAATACATAAATGTTTGGAATGTACTTCATGGTACCACTTCAAAAATTCAGATATTACTACACGTTTACAAGTAATTAAACAAACATATACAAAGAGACGAAGAATACAGATTTAGTTCTCGAGAGAATGTTATTGTGAACCATATCCCAGGAAGATATTGATCAAAGTCAAGTAATTCTGGCAATAAAAGGGGGTGTCACACAACTCTACAAAACTCAAGGTTTGGAATAAAAAGTTTTAATATTCAGAAAGACAATAATGATAAGTTGCTTAGTAAACCTCTCAAAACATTATCCTTTAAACTGCCAATATAGTAATTATAATAATAGCAGGTTACTCCATAGATAGACTTAGATCATGAAATTTAGAGAAACCATCTGAATTGCATCTCAAGTCAATAAATACAAGCTATTTAAGTGGGTGTAGTACAATTATGTATCTTCATACATTATGAGACTCCTTAAGATATAATTTCGAAACAACTAATTAGAGAGAACATCAGAATGATATTATATTATCATCTACTCACACTTCCTGTATCTTCCAAAGTAACCTTAAAACGGAAATAATATTAGAGAAATAAAAATGTGAAGAGCGGGAATATAATGGTCTTGTTTATTATATGCAACGTCTCATCATAAATAGAATGAAGACACTATTGATAATCTGTCACAGAATAAACTCTTAGCAATATCTTATAGATCCACAGATAATTGAGAAATGTACTAAAAAAGTACAATAATTTGGAAATCAATGGTAACACCATCAGGTACATAATTTTCTATACCACAAGAAGCAATAATTTTATTAACCGTAGAGATGAGTTACACTGTTATTAAATTCAGATAGAAATTTTTACTCATAAGTATAGTTGATATTCATAACATATCCAAGAAAAGGATCATACCTTATTCCGCTGGAAATGCCTTTTTCAACAGCAGCGTCTGAGGCATTACTGATGGTATCGTCATCTGAGAAAAAATCATCGGAGCTTGGAACATATGCATTAGTGATGGTATCTCTCTTGTCATGCAATGCCCAATCAACATTGGAGTTTTCCCGCTGGTTCCAAATTCCCTATGTAGGAAGCATACATTTTTATATCACCATAATGAATTGATTTAGATAAGAATCAAATACTACACTGAAACTGAGCTATGTTACAATTAAATCACATAAATCACAAGATAAGCAACAGATACCTTTGGCGAGGTTGGTAACCGTGAGTTCTGCACCATCCTGGTTGCATCCTCCCCTAAGCTTTCATCACACACAGGACAAATCTGATATAGGAATAGTGAAGCAGTCACTCAGATATCAAATTTCAATTATAACTAACTATACCTGCTTTAAATGTTTAAAAATGTCTTATTTCATATTTTTACTTTGTTTTTGACTAAAATGCTTGCTTCATGCTCATCTTTTTGTTAAGATCAGGACAGTGCACTATATCAAGCTGCTATATAAAATTTTTGTTCAATTTCATTAGAAGCTAAGCAAAGACATCAATTTATAAAAACATGTCATTAGTTCTGTTATCAAATCTATCAAACCAAATCTAAAAAAATGGAAAATACTTTATCAATAAGTTTTTATGAACATAAATTATAAAATCCAGTACGTCGTACCATAGTATATGAGTCATATGTCTGATCTTCCGAACGGTCACACAGTGCAGAAACTTCAATGTCAAAAGTGCATGCGGGACATTTTATAGCAAATGGAGAATCACAATGAAGATCAATAGGATTGGAAATTGAATCACCTTCTGTTAGATTTAAAATGGATCAGTATCAGAAACTTATTTCTAGCAAAAGAACTCCATTTTGCATGACATACACTGATACAGATGCACAAGCTCAAAAAATACCAATAAGCAACAAAAAATAATGGTGCTAAATCTGAGAAATATGTTTTTTCAATTAGGGGAAAATTTGTGTGATGGATATCATAAAAAATTCTCTTAATTAGGGGAAAACTCTTTTTTGCAATATTTTTTTTAAAAGGATTAGGTTTAGAAGCTTTATTGATTATCCCCATCAGCTTAGATAAGACTCAAATTTTCACCTCCCTTTGCCTCTTTTCTCTACCATCCAAATTTACAACAAACCTTCATGGCACATGATATCAATACTCAACAATACAATAAAATTTATCACCTAAATTAAAGACTTGACATATGATCAATCATTCTATTCAGCAAATTATCCAATGTTCAGTTAAGAGAACCTAACACAATAACATTCATAGATCAAACAGAACCTATTAATTCTGTAAGGTACCAGCATATTTTTTTCCTACTTATGTTATGCTACTGTTAAGCAAAAGAACTCATTTCTTCACACACACAGATTACTAAAATCAAATTAAATAAAAAAAAACCTTTTCCATCCTCAGAAGAACTGTCATTATCAACTTGATTGCCATTAAAATAGTCTTCTCGGCCAGGACGAGTTCTGATCCTTGGTATGGACATGCTTTCGTTGATATCGGAAAGATAAAGCTCGATCGAATCCAGATTGTTAGAAGCAGGAAAACTTTGAGGCAATTCTTCTGTAGTTGTTGGAGAAGAAGAACTCACAATGTTTTTGTTTTCAATCGTCATTGTCACTCACCAAACTCAATGTAAAGTTTTTTCTTTTCTTTTAGATGGTTTACGAGGTAGTTACTTATTTATATACAACAAATTCTCTTTGTGAGATTGTATGTGTAAATTGTGATAAGCACAAATGGAAAACAATTATTGTAATTATTGTATTAAATTAAATTTTCCATAAACTGAATATTGTGATTAAAATAAAGCAAAGAAATTGCGATCATCCTTGAAGCTAAGAAGGTCTTTGTGAAATAGTACTAACTTCAAAGGAAACGGTAAGTTGTACAGATGAATAGCACTTGGAACACATTCATTGGTCAAATAATAATTTCGAAATTTATTGACTTGAGACAAATGATAATAAGGAATTTTGGCTTCATTAGGCTAAACACTGTTCATTGAACTAACAAAAATTAAAAGGTTTTTGTTTTGTTTTGTTTTGATTTTCCTGGCGCGGAAAAGCAGAAATTGAAAAAGCAGAAAACCGAAAGAAAGTTACTTGTAGAGTGAATGTAGTGAAGAAGAGTGGAAGCTTTGAAGTTACTTGTAGTCATCACCATTCACCATGCACCACCCATCACCACTTCTTCATCGTCTTCTTCTTCATAAGAGGATTCACAATTTTTTCCCCGAATATTTAGTGAGTAATCGCAATTGATCGGTATCAAAATTTCAAAATAGTCTTTGAGGATTCACTTCATTAATCAAAATAGTCACTCAATACTAACATTAACTATTTTCATACAGGGACAAATATGACAGTAAATAAATACTTGGACTCATATGACAATAAGTAAGTATATTGAGCGGCTGGCTACACATTCCGGAACTAAATTGAGTTTAAAAAAGAAACCTCATTTTGAAACTCACCCTAAAACCCTTTAAAATTGACTAAATTTCTTCTCCATCTCCGTCGGAAAAATTCACCATCAAAACAAGGCGGTCCTTGCTAAGATCTACATTTTTTTTGTGATGGCCGGGATTTGAATCTCAGACATTGCATATATTATGCATTATCCATACCAACTGAGCTAAACTCACGGAGACTTGTTAAGATCTACATTGACATCTCTATTCACAACTTTTTATGCTAATTTTTTTTTAATTCTTGAAAAAGTTGTCTAAAGATTTTTTTTGTAATTCTTGAAAAATTTGTCTAAAGACATTCGTTAATATTTTCTTATAAGAAATAATCAAATTTTGTAAAATCATAATTCATTGTAAGTATTTGAACACACCGTTTGAACAAATACTTGAGAGCAAATAGAAATAAATGAAATATATATTTTAAAAATAATTGAGTGATACATTTTTTGTGTCTATATCTAAATGCTAGTCTAAATTTTGACCAAAGTAAGATTTCCTCTAAAATTTTGTTGACATTTTGTCTTTTAAAAAATATTTAATTTATAATTCTTGTCTATTTTATTTGTCAAATAACTAATTTGTTTTAAATAATTGTATAAAATTTTCTAGTTTCTATTTTTTATTATAAAATTGCAACTTTTGGTATATATCACTTGTAAATTTGAAGAAGAACATTAATAACATTATTATATTGATGATGATGATAGTCATAACATTGTCTTTAAAGAGAAAATAAAAAATAAAAGAAGTGGAAAATCAAAAGAGAAAACAAAGGGGGAAATGAGAGTTGACTATGGAAGAAGATTTGGATTGTTACAAATATTTAATGGCATAATTTTAACACACACAAAAATACATATAATTTTTAATTATTTTTAGAATATATTTTATTTTATTTTATTGTTTTCTCTTTTTAACTTTTCTCAAGTTAGTGAATTTTTCCAAAGAAAATGTCTAAATACTTTTGACCATCAATGTATTTTTCCGCTAGTATAATATGTAAAGTGAATATTAAGGTCTTATGTAAATGTTGTTTGTTTCAACTTAACTCTTTTTTTTTTTTCTTCTTTCTTTTCAAGTAGCCTAGCGGTTAGAATTCACATTTTTTAAGGTGAATAAGTGGGATGTCCGGGTTCGAACCCCGACCCCTGCATATAACAATGCATATCTCTGCCAACTGAGTTATGCTCACGAGGACCTTAACTCTTCTTTTAAACAATTACATTTATAATATTGTTCTTTTATATTAATCAAATAATTAAAACCATAGCCATAGTTTTAATTGACATAAGTGAAAGGAAAAGACGAAAGAAAAAAAATGAGAGAGAGAAATAGACGCGCACGTCTACAATAATAATAATAATAGTAAAATAACCATTATTTATATTAATCATTTCTTTAAATATTTATTTTGAATAATTTTACATTTTTAAGTAATAAAAAATATGTATTTAATAAACTTTTTTTGACTGAATAAATTAATATCCTCTTTTTTTACCAAAAATAAATAAATTAATATCCTCTTTTCAATGGCAACTTTGGAAAAATAATACCCTACCCACCTCTCAAGTCTCGACCCGTTTACAATTGTCTGATTTTCTTCGAATTTGTTTTATTTAGCTATCAGAATTTCAAAACTTTTTTTCTATCCATATTTTTTTTGTTGACAAATTTCCATCCATATTATTAATGTGAAATATTTACTGATTTTATTGATGGACAATCTTTTCCTTAAAACATTTAGTTGGTTAATTTAACCGGGTTTTGATCTTTTCCCACTCAATCACTTTTTTTCTCAGACAATACTCAAATCTAAGACATTGTTTAAGCGACTTGGATCCAGTTTTACTTAGACTAATGTAATGTTAATTAGTTATCGAAATTATATTAGCACATTTTTTTCAATGAAATTACTCAAACATCCCCTTTTCTCGATCGTTATTTGAATGATTGGTATTTTCGAAGTAAAACAGTCTTGCTTCTCAAATGGATTCAAATCTCTTCTAATCAAAACCATTTTTTTTGGTGGAGCGGCAATCACCACCTGAAATTTACAAACAAAACTACGAGGTCTCGAGTTTTTTTGGTAATGGCTTGGGTTTGAACCCCGGACGTTGCATATTTTTATGCATTGTCCAACCAACTGAGTTAAGCTCACGGGGACCGAGGTCTCGAGTTTGAACTCATATGAAAGTGTTCAACTTAATATTATCGGCATTGTCAGTTGATGTATGTATTACTGACATTCAAAATTAGTTTTGTTTCTAAAATAATACAATTTTTTTATTCAAAAGTAGTTTCCGTCACTATTGTGAATTCAAACAATAAAATCACACCAACAAATATTAGATGTGTGGGGCAAAGGAAGGATAATCAATGAGCAAAGTAGTTTTAAGCAACATCAACAACAAAAATACCTAAATCTAAGTGTGAAGCAACACCACAAACATAACCAAAGCAACCAAGATAAGAAGGAAAAGAAAAAGAACACACCAATATCTATTTACCCAGTTTGGAAAATTTTATCCTACATATAGGGGAGAGAGCAACTCTACAATCCACTACAAAATCAATGATACAAAGAGGAAACAATACATAAAGCTTTTTGACTATTTCTCTAATGAGATCTCACAACACAAGGTGTATGTAAAGTATTTTCCAATCCGAAGAACCTCACCAAAATAAATTTAACTCTAAAGTTCCCTCCTGTAGTTTTCCTAAGATTCTCTCTGTTGACACTCAAAAAATGGAAGAATGAAACCTTTGTCTAGACCCAGACAAATTGCGCTATAATTTCTTGGAATGCACCACAATTTGGAGATCGTACATAGTATTGTGAACCTGATACAAAAACCCGCCACGATGTTTGTCAATCATGTCACGATTTTTTGTGAACCAAAAACTCCAAATTACTGAACCAATTCGTGCCACGATTTTGTGAACTTCAACATGAATTTTGAGTCAATTTTCAACGGTCACCATAAAATCAAAGATGATAGTTTGTTTTCGGTTGAAGTAATGGATTACTAATTTTTATATCTTCCATTAAATGAAAACATCAAGTTGTCAATTAATTTTTTAGCCCCTTTTTTATTTCTTGGTTGAATAAAAAGAAGTGTGCCATTTTAATAATGTTTCTTCTGCCAAAGAAAGTGAAACAACAAAATTGAATATTCATACGAATTGGTTTTTGGTTATTTTGCTGTTACTATCATGATGGTTTCTTTCTTGTCAAAAACAATGAAGGTGAGAAAAACCACAAGAAGGGGGGGTTGAATTGTGTTTTTGGAAACTTCTTCTTTTACGTTCTAGATAACTGTCCTCAGGTTCAGAGTCTGAAGTAGTTCAGAGTCTGAGTGAGATCAGAGTCTATGTGCAGCGGATA
>Ga0228710_1008954_pt1 | contig 14128 bp, 4 predicted proteins | sample MedpolnodulmetaG_FD_177995 | JGI IMG/M metagenome (GOLD analysis project Ga0228710, IMG submission 177995) | Root nodule microbial communities from Medicago polymorpha collected in Santa Monica, California, United States - pink nodules | ecosystem: Host-associated > Plants > Roots > Nodule...
CCCCAACACACTCTCCCTATTTTCTTTCTTTTTCAATTTTTTTCTTTTCTTTTTGTATTCATTTTTATTTTTGTCGTTAAGATAGTACTTTAGAAATCACCATGTTACTAGACTCTTAGGTAAGCCTTCCTTTTTCTCCCAAACTTTGAACAAAACCACATGGCTCAGTTGAATGCTCACTTATCCTAGAGTGTGATATTTGTACATCTAATTGATGACAACTTTGGTGACAACCTTACTTTTCTCTCTTCTTATTGGTCAAAAACAATGGAGAGAGAAAAAACAAGAGAGAATAAGAATGTCATGTGAGTATGAGAGAGAAAGTTATCCAAAAGTTGTCACATAATGGTTGTACAAATATCATTTCTCTTTTATCTCTTTATCCTAACACAAGGGACATTATTTAAGTAAATAATGAAGGTTCAAGGTTTTATCCTTTAAGAAAAATCAGAATTTTCTTATGGATTAATTCTGAAGTGAATTTGGAAAAAACAGGGCACGTTCGCTAGGCGAGTTAGGCTTGCCTAGCGAATCTGACAGTTCGGAATTGATGCAGATTCTGTCAATTTGACTCGGATGGGTTATCAAATACTCGCTAACTCACAATGTAGGCTATAGTTGGTCAAGTAGTTGTACTCAATTTCAAAATTTTTGCATTCATCCTCTATATGGTTTCATACATTTCAAATAAGTCACAAGATTAAACATAAAACGACCGAATTAAACAAGTAATTGTTGGTCTTAAGTGCATATAGTAAAAGTGGAAATCTTCCTTACATTTAGGCTAGTTCTAAGTGATTCAAATTCAAATATGCTTTTGTAGAACAATGCATGAATTGGTTTTGTACAAAGTACAAATTTCAAATTTATGCTAACATTCAAGAAAAGTAGTAAACACCTTGGCTTTGCAAATTCATGCAAAGTTGTTATTATCATCCTGAATTCATTGATGATTCACTTAAAACCTCAAACTTTGAAGCTTTCGCTTTCACCATTCAACCATAAGATATAATATATAACACATTACATAATTAAACATAAGGTTACCAAGTTATCCAAGTCATCACTTTTAAACTTAAAACAACACCAAAGACAGTAAGTTCTCAAACACCATAAAATAAGAACATAAGCAGCACAAGTTTTGATAATACAAGCAAGTTTTTAGAAATAACTTGACTATTAAATATTAAAGATTAAAATTGAAGGAGAGTAAAGTACTGAAAGTTTTTAAAATATCACTCACTTATGGTGAGCTTCCAGTTCAATTCAATCCATCCTTCACAAGAGTCTCAAATATTCTAAATCAGAGGTTTTAGGGCTGTCATGCACTAACACATTTATTAGTTGCTAGTCTGATTGTAACCTTACTGTGTTCATTGCCTCCATCAGCTGCTGTATCAACATTCATTCCCTCTGGATAAAAAGGCGTGTCCAAGCCACTGAATATGTCCCCGATATGCTTCCGCGTTCATGATTCGATAGTCCCTGGAGGCATGATTCTTCAACCGCATCTATAAACTGTACATAGCATCATTTAAACTAGAATAAGCATGTTGTTAGGCATCTGATACGTTCCAGCTATGGCTAAAAGAGCCTCTGACACGTGGACCCCAGTTTGCAAAAGTAGTACTAGCAGTGGTGGTGGATGATTCTCCTGGTCCAGATGGAGGAGCTCGTGATTGTTGAATTATTTTTCTAGGGTTTTTCGGTGAAATGTTTGCTGACATGCTTATCATCAATTACTCCTGTTATTGTCTCACTTACCTGAAACGGTAAAATCATCCTAGTAGCTTAATCTTGACAGTTTCTTAGCAAAAAAGGCTTAATCTTGAAGAAAGGTCAATCCACTAAGCGAATTTTGGCTCGCTTAGCAAACTTTCACTTTCTAGACTCTATAAAAAGGGGCTCGTATCTCATTTTCGAGGCTATAACATACCAAAGACCCAAGATTTGGTGCAAAGGAAATAAAGTGAGAAACATAAAAAGAGATAGTGAACTAGAGGAGAAGGCTATGACCAAGGAGATCGAGGAATTGGCTTTGATGTCAAATCTCTTTTCTTATTGTTTTACATTGTAAGGTCATGTTTAACTAATCCTTTTTAGTGTTGGGATTAAGTGTAGTTGCTATGAATCTTATGTAAATACTTGATTTGGGTGGTTATATTTAAATTCTATTTCGTTGTATCAAAGTTTCTATTCCCGCTCTGCATTTTTTACGACGTGCAATTTGAAAAATTATATGTTGACTTGGGATGTCGTAGAGATATTCTTTCTATGTAAGAGATATCGATAGAAGAATTTGTAGATGCTAGTTGTTAGACATCAGACTATGTTTACAAAGCACGCACTGTTTGGTCTTAATGCCATAGTATTTATTAACTTAGCTAGACATAAAAAGTTAATAAGAATAATGGTTCTCATGTCGTTTATCCGGGTACGATGAGGGACAAGTGAATGTATAATTGAAATATAAGGAGTATATAATCCCGACGGTACCATCTTTTTGTTCTTGTTTTATTATGCAATTGCCAAGATCAATACATGTACAAACAATCTACCTTTTTGTACTCAAAACAATAGTTGTTGAAACAATCTACCTTTTTGTTTGGTATCATACGAGTCCTCGTGGATAAAATAACTCCAAATACTTAATTTTGATGTGGCTATAAAAGCAACTCATGGCAAACTCTTGCAATTTATCTTTACATTTCAATAAAAGTTTTCTTCATTTATTCTTATTTTTATTTTATTTTAGTAGTTATGCTCATTACTATGATGAATGAGTATGTCTTTCTATTGTATTTGAATTATGAGAAATAGTCTAAGGATGAACTTTCCATAATTCCAATATTTTCTTTTGTTGCGGGGTTTCAAAAATCTAATTCAATCTTATTGTTTTCATTCAAATGAATGATGGATATGATTGTTTGAACTTGGCTGATTCAAGGTGACAATTGATAAGGCATTGCAAGGCCAAACAATCTATTGGTTATAATTAGTTGAGACTTATAACATCAATTAGGAAACGAAAGTTGATTTGATGTCAATATAGGAATTGGGTAACCATGAAAGTATGATTTATAATCTTAGGTATCAATCTTTGTTGAAAGACGAATGTAGATATTGGATCTATAAGATTGGACAAAAGGTCTTGAAACATGAGAGTAGTTTATCGATCTTTTGGGTATTATGGAATAATATGACTTAATGAGTCTTAACAACATAGAAACCTTGAGAATAAGTTGCTATGTTGGTAAAGCACACCTTTGTACCTTTAAAGAGGACATAGATTACTTTAGAGTTACGTCACCCTTAAGCTTGATTTTCCATAACGTTAAAAATAATTTGTAATTGAATTGTTCATTGTTATGATGAATTCCATTAATTCGAAGACATGTTTTATAAATTGCAAATTTCCAAAATAATCAATCAACAATCTTCTCAAAGTAGCTAAATAGTTAGAAAAAGTACCATTGATATTCACAAGTCTCGTGAATCGATATTTTTAGTACGATGATAAAATCATGCACTTGCGGGCTTATCACTTGTCAGTTTATAAAAAAAAAAACACACACGTATATATTTGTAATTATCATCATTTTCATCTTCTACTCATTTTCTATTATTTTCTCTTTATTTTCTTTCTTCTATCTTATCTTCATCAACCAACCAAAAGATAAAAATCATAGATACAGTTTTTTCTTAGAGGTTAAATTGAATTTTAACGCTTGACAAAAATAAAATAAAATGAATTTTACAATTTTTTTTTCCAAAGATTAAAAATGAAAACGAATCTTTTCCCCTTTACCCGTTGCCGTTAAAATTAATAGGGAAGTTTTAATATGAATATTTGTTGCGAAAGATATTGTATTCAAATTTTTTTTTTAAGAAATTGTATTCAAATTTATTATTACTCTCGTAAAACTTTGAAGACGAGTCCTGTAAACATAACTCTATTGGTTGGACATTGCAACATGAAGAAGTTGAGTATTGAATCTCAAATTTTTCGCATTTTAAGCACTAGGTTACTTCAAAAAAAAAATGAAAATGGTCAATTAGTAATAAATCTTCTTCCTTTTACTCATTCATTTTATTCTTAAAAAAAAAAAAGGAAAGTTTTCAATTTATTTTATGAATATAATATTGTGAAGCATTAAAAATGGTCAATTAGTAAAGGAAACCTTTTATTCTTGTAATTATGTGTTGACTCATTCTATGGATTCTCTTTCATATAAAGTTACAATCTTTTTTTTATCAATAGGTTTGACCATGTATTTTATTTTTTTAGCAAAAGGTTTGACCATGTATATATTAGAGGTGATTAGGTTAATACATATTTCTCTTGGTGTAAAAAGAAAAATAAAATCAAAAGTTATTGATGAGGTTACCACGTAAATACTAACAGTCCTGCCTATAAATTAAGGATGCTTTTGGTGCATATCCATCTCCAAAGAAATATCAAACCTAAGAATCACAATATGTCAGGAAAAATGTCAAAATATGTTTTTGTGCATGTAATGGTTTTATGCATGCTAATGGCAACATTACATGCAATCCAAATCGATGATATCTCATGCTCTGAAGCTATTTCGTCATTGTTGCCATGTCTACCATTTTTGGAGGGTTCTCTCCCAGCAACGCCATCTGGTGATTGTTGCGCCGGAGCATTGAATTTGTTCAATAAGGCCAACACCACCCCGGCTCAGAAGAGCGTTTGTCGATGTCTCCAAAATGTTTCGCCAAAATTGATGATTTATTCAGAGAGCTAAACAACTTCCAAAACTTTGTCACATTAATTTGTTCTTTCCTATTGATAAGTGTAACTCGTAAGTTTGTTTTACTCTTTTTATTTACTAACTCCACATGTGTACACAAATATTTCGTTCTTCTCTATAATTCTAATTCTAATATATCGTTTATTTAATAATAGAAAACATATTCTAACTTTATTTTATTATGTACTATATGATTCCATGATTCTACAGATAGGGTCAGATGGTGAAGAATGCTTGAAGAACTACATGGAAGAAAATTTGTTTTTGATATTACTACATTTAAGATTGTATCAATAAATTAGAATGGGAACGATTGTCGCAACTCTTTAAAGTTGATTTATGTTTTCTGATATTCATTAATGGAAATTGGAAAATAGTATAATATATTTTTTTGAGTAGTGTTTCAGAATTTATACTAGTGTTTAATGTTATTTTGGTGACTAGAAAAGAGTGTTATTTCCAGAAACAAATAATAAAAATAAAGTGCTAAATAAAATGTGATTGCATCATCATATGTAAATCCGGGAAAAAAAATTAGTTATATTGCTGGTGGTGAAAATCACACATTGCTGAAAAGTGAAGAATTGTAAATTCAACTTCAATAAACTTAGTATAAAAAAAAAAAATCTAATATATTGAATGGTTCGTGATATAACATCTATCAAATTAAATAAAAATCAAGCAAGTGGCATGTGGAATCTCGACTGATTTCCCGCCTGATTTTCTTTATGTTCCAAGTTATTTCATTTCCTTTTTATATAAATATATAAAGATTTTTATGCCAATTTCTGGTGTGATTATCTAGTGTCATATCCATGATTTTAAGTTGAACAACCAACGATTGATATGGATTAACCCTTGATATATTGTACCAAAATCTAAAGCATGAGTGTGTCTAATGGAAAATCTAGAATGGTCATTGATTTGGTGTATACCGGATAATAATGTATTCAGTCATTGCTACTATATAAGAGATTCACTGGTGCGGCGGTGCTATGCTAGCTCACAACGAAGGTAGTTCTTCGATGAGAGTACAATGATATTACAAAAGAGAACCTAGAGAGAACTCTCTAGAAGTGTCGGTGAAAAAGAGCTTTCTCTATAAGGGTTCTTCGGTGCCGACCTTTGAAATGGTACACAATTGTCTTTACACAAGGGTTTTCGACCATAACTGTTTCCATGAAAACCGGCAAGGATTATTACAAAAGAGAACCTAGAGAGATCAACTCTCTAGAAGTGTCGGTGAAAGTGGTGAAAAAACAGTTTTCTCTATAAGGGTTCTTCGGTGCCAACCTTTGGAATGGCACATAATTGCCTTTATATAAGGGTTCCCGACCATAACTGTTTCCGTGAAATCTAGCGAGGATTACAAATTTTTAGTAGTTCGTTAGAGATCATATTAACAGTCCTGATTAATGAAGCTGCACTTCTATGTGGAAGTGCATGGAAGATCCTCTTTAGTCCCTAATTTGGTGTGGAATACGGATTATTATGTTGGAACATGAACGATTCATACAATTTCTCTAAGGTTTTGGTGATAACAAAGTATTGAAGAACAATTGGAATACTAACATATGTTCAAGTGTGCAGAATCAAGATTGAATCTATCATTGAAGGATGAATATATGAAGAGCATCAAATGGACAAAGAGAAACACCAAAGAAGACTATGGTTGAAAATATGAAGGAAGGTCAATCAGAAGTCAACGTCCTTAGAAGAAGGATGCCTCACAGAAGCTGGAGAGTTATCTCAACAGATTCTGTGAAGGACATCAGACTCAGAAGCTAACAGACCTGGATTACCTCTCAGATTTGAGAAAAATCATAAGGGCCCTAGAATCCACGTAGGTTTTGTCTTCTTCTGTGAATTGTCCCTATCATAGTATCTGATAGAGCAGTTCTTTTGTCTACATGTGCAAACAGACAAAGGACCTCAAGAACAAAGATAATACAATAGATAATTCCACTTTCAGCAAAGGAAATTTAAAGGACTATTCAACAGAATTATCCATATCATGCAAAGGGCCAATGTTCTTGATTGAACCTTCTCAACAACTGTATTTGTGCCCACACTCTTCTCCAACGTCTCTCAAATCACCGCCTATATAAGAAGCTGAATACTTGAAGAAGATTTACAAGACTCTTCTATTTGACTGTGTCATTACTCTGCCAGATCTAATAGCGCAAAACACTTAGGACTTTCGTATTCAAGTTTATATCTTAGAAATCCTAAAGAGTCCGTTCATTTGTTCAGTTTACACTACCATTGTTAAATCAAGTGTAAGAACAAATTAGCTTGTTTACTTTTGTAAACATTTAGAAAGTCTCTTGCTTGCGTGCTTGAGCATATAAGTCTTTTGGTGAAACCTTGAGCACTAGGAAGTCACAATCAGGGAAATGAGCAACGGGAAATCTCTTGTAGTTGTCCTTGAGCAAGGAAGTCTTTAGGCAATGTACTAGAGCAGGAAGTCTTGAGCAGGTGTGCTTGAGAAAGGAAGTCTTGAGCCGTTGTGCTTGAGCAAGATAAGTCTCTTTGAAGTGTCCTTAAGCAATTTTGTAATCTAGAGTGATTATAGTGAAATCCCTTAGAAGTTCAAGGGGACTGGACTACTCCTGTGTTATGGAAGGAACCAGTATAAAGTTGCTTAGTGTCTGCCCTCTCTCTCTCTCTCTCTCTCTATATATATATATATATATATATATATATATATATATATATATATTTTTTTTTTTTTTTTTTTTTTTTTTTTTTTTTGTTCTGTTTTATCCGTTGCAATCAGACTTTGGGTCAGAATTTGTATACCTCAGATTATGACCAGTCTCTTTAAACATTTAGAAAAAGAAACCAGAAAAAGTATGTTTCCATTATTTATATGAAATCATTTATGCTGGACTTATGTTTTATTTTGTTTAAAGAAACACTCAATTTATATATGTGAATCAATTATTGCATGAATATTTGTTGACATATAAAGTTTCGATTTTTATTTGGCCTGAAATTGAATATTTGGTTTATAGCATGATTGTGATTTTTGAGTTTATTGTTATTAAGTTTTTTGCAATAATACTTTTGATCACACATTTTGATATATTTCATGTTATATTTTCCCTAAAAAAAAGTTATATTTGTTGATATGATTTTGTGATGTTTGTAAATTTATTGTCATCCATACATTGGTGTGATTTTTGACTTGCATCTTCTTTTAAATTTTTGTGAATTAGTCTTCACACTTGAGGTTTGTTGAGAGGCCTAATGGTTATGCAACAACATAAAGAACTAATTCGACCTACATTATGTCGGTAGTCCCTTGTAAATTTAAAACATTTCTCATTTGCCTTGTAAATTTAAGATCATTCCCGTTTAAATTTATTTTTTAAATTGTCTAGTAATTTTGGTTGAGTTGGTTGAAACAACATGTTGCAAAAGTAACCTCTGTTGTCGAAAGGAAGACACAATTTAACTGGATAATTACATATCTGCGATGGTAAATACTTCATCCGTTCCAAAATACATGTCGCAGTCAACCACTACACACATGCCAATACAAACCTTTGACCATTAATATTTTTAATTATATATAATAAAAAATTATAAAAATTTGATATTTTGAAAATATTCATCGAGACCAATCAAACAACACCTTACATGCTAACATTTGTATTTATATATTAGTTAAAAAATATGGTCAAAGAAAACTATGTGAATAGTGCATATTGTAAAATTGCGACATGTATTTTAAAACGGAGGGAGTATGTCGTAATTATTAAGTTTTCCATGTGGATACTGAGGATGTCAAAAGACACTCATTATCTGGCAGGACTTCTTAAGTTTTATCCTTGTGGATAATGAGGCTGTCAAAAGGCACCCATTGTTTGACATGACTTATTACCATATTTTATCATTGAATTAAGATTACCGTTTGCAGTTAATTCTTAGCAGTAAAAATATTGTGTTTAAATGGTGTGTTTGGTATCTTGTTGTTTGGTCTTTTGATTTATAATTTGTGGTATTAAATATGTGGTAATTCTTAGGTTTTTTCATGTGGGTAATGAGGATGTCAAAAAGTAATCATTATCTGACAATACTTATTACCAATATTTGATCATTACATTGAGAATACCGCTTGCAATTAATTATTAACAATCAAAAGATTGTAGATTAATGGTGTGTTTGGTATCTTATTTTTGTCTTTTAATTTACAAATACAAATAAATTGTACATGTCTTATAATTATATAATTTTTGACATGTCTACTAATGTTGTATGAGTGTAAACTTATTCAAGTATTTAAGAGTTTACATCCACACCTATGATGATAAACATGTGACGATTGTAAGAATTATTTTTTTATTGTCATTGTTTGATCATTGAAATGCAATACTACTAGCAATTGATATTGTTGTCTAAAAACTTGATATTGTGGTGCACTAGGTATTTTGGTGAATACATTGGTTACTCTTGTTCTCTTTAAGCTAATATAATTATGTATTTGCTAGTTTGAGTTAAATTGTTTCACTCTTAAAATTTCTAATTTTTAGGATTTAAATAAGAACATCACATTGTTCTTGGATCTAGAGCTTACATAATAGTGGTGAAACTCACATTTTCTCATAAATTCAACATCAAATATGAGAATCAAGTTTGACAAGTGAGTAAACACCAAAATCTTATAGGTAACACATGATCATAAGTCTAAAAGATGAGAAATCTTATAGGTGTTATTTAAGATGACAAAATTTGAAATTCTAGCACGTTGGTATTAAGATATTCTATGTGATGTTCCAACACCAGATGCACAAATACGAATATCGAGCTTAATGTTTAAACATCATACAAACCATCATAAATATGCAAAAGTAAATGACAAGAAAATAAAAGACACAAGAGAATTGTTAACCCAGTTCGGTGACAAACACACCTACTCTGGGGGCTACCAAGCCAGGAAGGAAATCCACTAGTGTAGTCCTTATTCTAAGTTCTCAGCAAACTCCTCGTTTACAATTCTAGACCTAGGACCTACCCGTCTTGACTTCAACCTAGGAACTCCTAGATCTGAGATCCCATTTCACTTCCCTCAATCAATCACAACCCATGTGATTATCATATTACAACTCAATATGGCGAAGTTACCTTCAAACATAAACTACATCCGTGCTTCAAAGCTTAGGAGTAGAAACAACTTACAACTCAATAACTTAGTCCTATGCTTGCATCAAGGTGATACAAGAAAGGCTCACAATTAACAAACACTAAAACCCAGTCCTTATCATCTATCAAAGTGATACAAGAAAAGGCTCACAAATAACAAACGACTCAAAACCCTAAAAAGCTATTTCTTGATATGACGGCTTGAATGAATAATTAGGTCTTGAAGTCTTGAATATATACTGAAGCAACACGGGCTAATAAGTCTTGATGGGCTTCAGAACAATGTAGATCCTTCAGCTGATCCACATAACAAAATCGTAACAAAAATAGCAACTCCTAAAAAGTAGGAACATCTTTAGGAACCGCCTAAAACACCACCAAGGAATCCTAAAATATTGTCTATACTTTAGGAACAAATCACCCAGCTGATTCTGGTCAAAAATACTTTACTTGATGAACAAGAAATAAGGTGTGATTTCCTTAATAAGATAAAGCGCGTGAAAACCAAACCACACAAATAGGGCACACTGAACCGTGCCAGGATGTTGGAACATCATATCTAACATCATACAAGAATATTTGTTTTAGCAATAATGAAGTCAATACACAAATATCCAACAAAATTTTTGTCATATTTTCTTTGCTTAAACTAAGGTGCTTTTAAAGCAATATAGAGAAAGACAAGCTCTCATTGGAGAGTGAGTACTTCATTAAGATTATTAGGAAAAGAAAATTTTAGGAGCACATTATGTAAATATATAATCTTACTAAGACACTATAATTTCAACTATCATATGACTTGTTCGGAAATTCAGTAATTTCGACTATCATAATACATCTTCGAAAATTCAACATTTAGTATTCCCTTTGCACAATTAAGTTTATAACTGCTTGAGTTAGAAATGATCCTTTAAATGATCAATTCATAAAGTGTGCAAATAAAGAAAAGTTGAAGCAAGAGACAATAAAATAGTGCTCGTTAGAAACATACATCAAAAGATAAGGGCAAATAAAGAAAGTTAGTCTTGACTAACTTATGTCCAATGATGTTGAAAGATATATCAATTTAGAATGGACAAATTCGATAAAGATTGTTTTATTCATTTTTTGAACTATTTTTAGTTTGTCTTTACTAACTTATTTTTTGTATTTAAAAGAGAATTTGATGAATCATTATTTGAATGAATTTTTTGTTTTAATTTCTCTTTGAATAAATGAAGATATTTTGAGTTTTATTTTCAAATGATGATTCAATGTGTTTTTTAAGTTCAATTATTAGAGTCAATTCAGTTATGACTTGTGACATTCTATATTGTTTAAGGGTTTCAAAATTATAAGTGTTTCGTCCCACAAATTAAGGAAATTTAGAGACACAAATTGTTAAGTTTTCTTGAGGATATTGATTGGGGGAGAGATATGGTAAATAGAATAAAATTGAATGAGGAAGAATTAGTTCCAAACTAATTCATATAGTTACTATTATTATAGTATATTTGGATCATTGTGAGGTCATTAATGTTCTTCCTCTCAACCAAGTTAAGAAATTAATTCATATAGATTAAGTTCAACACCCTCAAAAAATAGGGCATTTGGTGTCATAAAGAATTGACTGATAAGAGAAATTCTATTTAGTATATTTGAAAGACTCTATTAAGTAAGTCGTGATACTAGTTTGCTTGTTATAATTTCGGAGCTACGTAAGTGTTTACCGGTATTTTCGGCAAACTACGGGCCAATTCTGATTATTACAAGCGAGACCGAACTAGAAATCTCAGGACATGTTGTGCAAATGTTTTGATAAAAAAATGGTTTAAAAAATGCCACGAAATGCACTCAGGTTACTTAGAGGGCATGGCGGGTTTTAGAGTAAAAAAGGGCACTATCTCTCGATGGGTTTGAAATTGCACGTAAAAGTAAAGTAAAATTAAAGAAAAGGGTAAAAGCTTAAACGCATAAACTTAAAGGAAATGTAAAATGCATTGCATTAAAAGTAAAATGCTCTACGAATCAGTTTACATACATTCTGTATAACTCGTTTTCCTATGCGCCGGTAGTTTGAGTGTTGTAGAATTTTTATAAATGATTTGTGACCCATTTTTCGACTAGGAAACTCTTATTTATACGTAAGGAAAATAACTGGAAAAATATTAATCCCATGATCAACACTTCTTTCATCTCGAACAACTGCTTGTCCCCACGTTTCAACTAAGGAAACTGCCTTTGAGCTTGAAATCGAATCTTTCCCGCCTAGATTGCTTGACTTCGTTGCAATTATGTTTTTAGCCATGCTCTGTTGAACTCTTGACCATGCGCGCTAGGCTTGCTATCTTGTCGAGATCCTCAAGTTAAAATGAGAAATCCTTCGATTCCTGCAAAGTTAAAAGTCAACTAAATGTTGACCACATTAAATGAACTTGTCGAAATTACAGCCTAACAGTAAGATGGATGTCAATATAGTGTTTCTTAATGACGACATTAATGAAACAATATGGTGCAACCGAAGAAAACTTTTGTGTCAATAGATACAAAATATATAGATGGTTTGCAAAGTCATGAAATCCACTTATGAGTTAAGAAATTTGTCTCTTTATTGTTGCTACAAGTTCTCATAAAGCAATTGTCTCATTTGGTTTTGAGATAATATTATGGAGAGTTGTGATAGTAAGATTAGTTGAAGTAAATTTATATTTCAAGTTTAATGTGTCGATTATATTTTATTTAGTCAACAAAGATATATTAGTTATGTTAAACCTAAAATAGAAATAAAAAATCTCTATCGAAAGTTTAGCGATGAAATATATTGGGGACACTTCTTATGTATCAAGTTTTAAATACTTAGAGATTACTCTCAGGGTATCCTTCAAATGTCACAAAAGGTTTATATAAATAAAGTTGTAAATAAATTGCAATAATAAGTGATGGGTGACCTTAATCACCGTGAGAGACTTTTCAGTCTCAAATATTACCCAATTGAAAATTTATAAATTCAGAAAATTAAGCATTTTCCTAAGCTTTGCCTATAGGATTCTTATGTATGATCTTACTTATACGCATTTGGAAATAACATATATTATCAGATTTTTAGGCAGATACTTGAGAAATTCCAAGTTAGAATTGTTGAAAAGACAACCATAAGGATTTTTAAAGAGAACAAGAGAGCTTATGCTCACATCAGAGATATGACAATTTGAAGATCATTAACGTTTTAGACTTTTACTTTTGGATACCTGTTTATAATACAGATCATAAATCAGGAAATGACAGTAAGTATTTATGTCACTCGGTTGCATATCATTAAAGGTATTGAAAGATCACTCAAGTTATATAGTGACATAATTCTGTTGTATAATTATTCAACAACAAAGTTCATAAGGTTCATTACCTTATAAATTATTGTTGTTATATAATAGAAGATGTAGAGACAAACTTTATGCTATCTGACTCACTAATCAAAGATTTGACACCTAAGGTCTTTCATATTATTGTTATCATTAAGGATGTCTTGGATTAGTGGGAGTCTCTTTTATTTTATGTTATATACTTTTGTTTTGATATCGATACATACTTTATGTTATGATTTTATGTAGAAATAAAGTTTATGGTGTTATTTTTGTTATAACCATTTATGTATCATTTTGTGCAAATATTGAATTTGCAAACATAGATTTGATCTCACTAAAGTTTTCAGTTGGACTAGCTGGAAATATGCATGATTAGAGATCACATTACATGAAATTTCCATGTCACTCATTCATATCTATCTATGGCATCAAGTGCATTGATATGGTGGTCATCGAGGTTCCGTCATGTTATACGGCAGTGACAACATCCGCGGTGGTCCCTGTTGGAACAAGGGTGTTTCACAAGTCACCTATTGAGTTTTGACAATAACAAGGTATCAAAATAATCAATTGGATATGCTAAACAATTTGTTCAAGTGTGCAGGATCAATAATCAAAGTACTATTCTTAGAGATTCTGATTGAACAAGTTCAAGAGCAAAGGAATTTATTTGAAGCTTAAAGCATCTGGAAGACTGCGTCTGAAGAACTGCGTCTGAAGTGCTGCGTCTAAAGAATTGCGTCTGAAGAAACGAGTCTGAAGAAGAGCTCCTGAAGACACGTCATCAGAAGCGCTAGTTATCAGAAGCAAGAACATCAGAAGCGCTGAACATCAGAAGCATATCTCGCCAGAAGCTACTTCACC
>Ga0228710_1008960_pt1 | contig 14122 bp, 7 predicted proteins | sample MedpolnodulmetaG_FD_177995 | JGI IMG/M metagenome (GOLD analysis project Ga0228710, IMG submission 177995) | Root nodule microbial communities from Medicago polymorpha collected in Santa Monica, California, United States - pink nodules | ecosystem: Host-associated > Plants > Roots > Nodule...
TATATATATATATATATATATATATATATATATATATATATATTCTTTTCTTTATAATGACACCAACAACAATCATTATTATATGAAAAATTGTTTTAAGAGTATACTTGTGATGATGAAAAAACCAGCCTAAAATCTTCTATTTTCTTTATATAAAACTATCGAAAAGACAGGCACATATTGCGCTAATATTTGAAATTACGAAAAGTGTTTTTCTTTTATGATATTTTGATTTTGATTAACACTAAAAATATAAATGTTTGCTGCCTTCAATAACAACCAAACGAACCATGATTATCTATTTCAATAACACCAACAATATAACAAAAAAATATAATCTTAATTCTTTTTTTAATGACACCAACAACAATCTTTATTATAGAAAAAATTGTTTAAGGGTATAAATTTTTCGATAAGGCAAGAGCAAAATGACATAAAAAAGAATAGTGTCCAACTAAGTTGGTACGCTACTCTAATCTGTTGTCAATTGCTTATATATATTATTAAAAAAGAGGGGAAAACTACATAAAAACTTGGGGACATAAAACCTGACCAGTCAACAGCCATAGCGGGCAAAACATAAAAAAAAGTTCCACCAAGTGGATCAACCCTGAACAATTCTAACAAACAATTATTACCAAGCGGGTCTAACGTTTGGCGAATAAATCGATCGTCAACATGAAGTCGTCTCACGTACCATCAACTCTCTGCAACAACGACAACAAGCATTAACAACTCTTCCGAGTCCATACAATCCTAAGACAATGACTGGAATACATAACCACGAAAGCATCACATAACTCAATCTGAAACTGAGCAATTCTTCAAAGCGGGAAGTGGATCCGATTGCCAACACGGTAACTAACGAATCTATGGTCACCAATTTTTTACTGCGAAGAACGTCAACAAATTAACAACCATTTCTGGCCCTCATACTGGTACCAGAGTGGAAACAGACCTGAATCTTTGAACCTGCAGACCTCAACAGATTGGGAACATAAGAGCAACATCGATCAGAAACGCTAACCTCAACCGATTTCCTATGAACATTACTCATGAACCCAGATCGAGGGATGAATCTGAAACATATTATTTTACATACTTATCAATAACACAACATGTATACACAACAACATACATATAACAAACCAGCCAACCAAAATTCGAAATTTTATATATAAAAACATGTATAAGTGAAGAAATCCGAAATACTAACCTGTTAAAGCTTCACAAAGAGCAGATCTGAGAAAAACCAAGCTGAGCAAATACCACAGGAGGAGGAGGCAGCTTCACAAATGACAAAAAATAAATAATTATATGTCAATATAAGGAAAAAAAAATATAGAACCATAAAAATATAAGTGAAGAGATTTACCAAAATAAAAAAGTTAGTTTTGTTGGAAAAGAGAGTGGTTTGTGTGAGGAGAAAATTTGTGTTGTTGGAGAAGAGAAAAATTTGGAATGAAATTTCTCTAGGTGTGTAAGAGTGAGCTCATGACCATAAATTTGGGCTATATAGGCAAAATATGGCTGGGCTTATCCCACGAATGTGCCCGTCGCAAATTGCATGTCTGTGCAACGACTACTTCACATGCATTGGCGCAAAATTTTGGTGCAGAAGTGCAGACTTTTGAAGAACTATACCAGGGCAATTGCGAGGAGTTGCTCCTGGAAAATTGCCAAACGGTCAATTTTGCAGCTTTTGACGAACTTTAGTCAAGTCTGAACCAGCTTTTGTCATAAGAGAAGCAACTTTACAATTTCCCAGAGGCACTCCCTCGGTTTACTCCTGACATTGGCTGACAACATTTCAGAATTTGCAGACACTTTCAAATTTGGAGTTCCCGCCTATTATAAGACAGGGATTATGCGAGGGGTTACCCTTGGTAAATTTCCCAAGGTGTTTCCCTAGCATTACTCCTGGTAAATTTCCCAGGGGTTATTGCTCCTGACATATTTTCCTGACATATATTGTTCTCCAAAGCTTTATCTAAATGCAAATATAAACTTAGAATCTTGAATATTATTTATGCACAATTTATGTTTTATTTTTATTTTATATTTCCCTATATTAGGAGAAACACTTGTGTGACCACAACCTTTAATAAAAGTTATTTGGACACTCAAACAAATGAAAATATGTAAAAGGCAAAAGAATTAAATAAAAATGATATCTACTTTTAAAATAATTATGTGGCATGTATTTTTGTGTGTGACTAAATGATTTTTATCCGAAAATGAGACTATACAATTATTTCTTATAAGATTCGTTCTCATGAGTTTAACTTAGTTGTCATGGATAATGCATATAATATATGCAAGGTCCACCACCTAAAAAATAAAAAAAATATTTCTCCTAAAATTTGAAGCCCTATAATGTTTTTGCTTAAATTAAAGGTTACAGGCATGAAGAACAAAGATAATAAATAAATTCAAAAAATTTGATCATGAAATAAAATTGATACAATTTCTAAATATTTTAATACGAAAGCGGTTCTAACTACATATATCGTCTTAGTAGCAATTCAACATATATTTGAAGTTGTATTAGGCCCGTTTGTTACGGATTAAAATAAAAGTGATTTTGATATAAAATAATTTAGAGATTTTATGAAAAATCAGAATCTATTATTCGTTTGTTTAAGGTTAGAAAAATCATTTTTTTTAAGGGATTTTATGTTTACAAAATTAGTTCAATCTTTTCAACCATATTTTCTCTCTCCTAAAAAAAAATCTATTTTTTGAGAAGATGCTCTTAACAGCTTCTCATTTGAAGATGTTTTTAGATTTTTTTTAGATTTTGATTTTTTTTAAAAGCTGTAACAAACGGATGCAAAACTCTTAAAAGTGATTATTTTTATAAAAAAAAAGATTTTTTTCCTTAAAAAAGCTATAACAAACGGGCTCTTAATCCTCTATAATAAAAAATCATCAAACCACCTCACTACAAATTAGTACTCTCTCCATACGGTAATAAGTGAGTCTTTTGTACAAAAATATTGTTCTAAAATAACCAACATATTTTGTTTTTCAATACAATATTAATTACTTTTTTCAATTATAAATGTAATTAATACTACTTTCATCACTCTCAATTCAATATATTTCACTTTGTATTTATAATAATGAAGAATGCACTGAAACTTTATAAAAACACTTAAAACCATTTTTCTCTCTCCTCTATTTATACATTTTTTTAATATGTATGAAATGAACAAATGTCTTGCTTAATTCGTGCATGAGGGAGAATAGTCTAAATCCTACTCTTTGAATAAGATCTTAAAAGACCATTTTTGCATAAAAAGTCGTTTAAAATACTTTAATATATAAAGTTCTCTTACCACAAACAATTAATTAGTCTTTTAAAACAGTCCTTTAGACTTCTTTTCAAACGCACTTTTCGGTCCTTATAAAATTTTTCATCAGCATTTTTAGTCCTTATAGAATTTATTATCAGCATTTTTAATCCCTATAAAAAAATTTTATCAACAGTTTCGGTCCCTAAAATGCTTAAGTAAAATGTCACAGAAACGAAAAAGTATGATTTTATTTTGTATGGACTAAAAACAAAACTGTAAATATTTCTGGGGATTAAAAACTTAATTAACCCTTTAAAATACTTTAATATAAAGTTCTCTTACCATCCATCCAAATGATCTTGATTCTTGAGGAAACAATTAATTGGTCTTTTAAAACAGTTCTTTAGACTTCTTTTCAAACGCGCTTTAGAATTGAGAACCACATATCAAACACATGCTCAGCTGATCTCTACAAAGGCCACAGCTCATACCACAAACAGCAAACAATCTTAGGAAGAACACGAATTTAAGGTGATTTGATTCTTTCATATATTTTCTTTAATCTCTTTCCATATTCCATAAGAATTTACTATTACAAGGTCAACGCTGGTATATGCTTCTTATGGTGAATATTGTTTTAACTGATATTTGTACTTGAAGATGTTTAAAATTTAATTTCATGTGCTTACTTTTACTTTTATCTCCATATTGCAAATTGAATTGTAAAAAAATCTATTTTTTAGAATTGAACAATTTTTTCTTGTCTTTTTTCTTTCAACAACCAGCAAAATATACAGGATTATAGAATATCCCTTATATTATTATGTCTAACAAGAAGAAACAAGGATTTAATTTGTAGACACTAACAGTGTAAACTGTAAAACTTTTTTACACATGTATTCAATCAAATCATGTCACGTTATTTCAGGAACTAACCTATAAAACTGGGGTGAAGATCCTCTCCATTTCCTAAATAAATGGAGATTGTCAATTACTATAGTTTTGAAGTAAATATGTGATATTAATGTTTTTAATTCTTGAAATATATGCATTTATATCATATATTTACTTCAAAACTATAGTAATTGACAATCTCCATTTATTTAGGAAATGGAGAGGATCTTCACCCATAAAACTGACACTTTGGTGTGATTTGATTGAATGCATGTGTAAAAAACTTATACACCGTCAGTGCATAGAAATAAATCTTTATGGAGAAAGATTATATAAACAATCATATGAGCTAGAAATAGAAACAGTGTGTTGCTTTATATTCCAAAAATTTGGAGAGCTGCCAAAATGAATTAAAATTCCCTTGAGGTAAGAGGACAACTTCTCGCAACCCGGCCTTCCAGAGCTCTTGTCCTAAATTGAGACAATATGTGTACACATATAGACAATGCTTAACGAGTAAAACATAGGCAAATGCGGCGACCTACCAAACTCCATTATCGTCCCACTTGCGTCAATTCAATTAATGTATGCACATTCATATATATGATGAAGAATGATGAGAATTTTATAGAACACTCAAGAAAATCCACTACATGAAGACATAAGAACTAGAGCAACCTTAAAATCTATAAACTTTTCTAGCCTTCAGAACTAGAGCAACCTTAATATCTCTTGATTTTTCATGTAACTAATTACTTGTTTTATATTTCTGTAGATTCTTTTAGTTTGTAAATTCCTACAAGAATAGTATAAATAGTGCTCATCACAAAGTGTTTTGGCACAAAGCAATATCATTTCATACCTTTCCTTGGGTCCCTAGGCCAATGTATATGAGTAATAATTTTTTTATGAAGGATTTAATACTCACCTTGTTAAATCTTTTCTGCAGGAGGAAACATAATGTTAATGGTTGAGTCAGTTGTGTCCTTTACAATTGAAAGGCTTGCCGACCTCTTAATTGAAGAGGCCAATTTGTTAAGTGGGGTAAGTGACCAAATCAAGAAATTACAAATTGAACTAAAGAGGATGCAATGCTTCTTAAGGGATGCTGAGAGAAAGCAGGATGAAGGTGGTGAGACTCTAAAGAATTGGATATCCGAGATTCGAAAATTAGCTTATGATGCTGAGGATGTGATTGAAACTTATGCCATCAAAGTTTCATTTTCAAGAGCAATGACTCCTTTCTACAAACTAAGGCATGATCACAAAGTTGGAAACAAGATTATATCTATTAATTCTCAAATAGCAGATCTTACAAGAAGTTTACAAACATATGGTTTGACTGCAACAACAAGAGAAAATGAAGAATCACACTTTGTGATTGAGACACAGAGGCAATTGAGATGGTCTTATTCTCATGTGGTTGAAGAGGTCACTGTAGGGTTGGATAAGGACATAAAGAAAGTTGTGGAATGGCTATTAAATCAAGATCAACATTGTCAAATGGTTTATGTTTGTGGAATGGGCGGTCTAGGTAAAACAACACTTGCTAAAAATGTTTATCATTATAGTTCCATTAGGCGACACTTTGAGGGTTTTGCTTGGGCTTATATATCTCAAAAATGCAATAGAAGAGAGGTTTGGGAGGGAATTTTACTTCACCTTACTGCTTCTTCTTCCAAAGAAGAGAGAGATGAGATTAGGAACATGAGAGATGAAGAATTGGCAAAAAAGTTGTACAAAGTTCAACAAGAGAAAATGTGTTTGATCGTCTTGGATGACATATGGAGCAACGAGACTTGGGATATTTTAAGTCCAGCCTTTCCATCAAAAAATACAAAGAGTAAGATGGTTTTTACATCACGAAATAAGGCCGTCACATCACATGTAGATTCCAAAGGCCTGCTTCATGAACCAGGGTTCTTAAATGCAGAAGATAGTTGGGCATTGTTTCAGAAGAAAGCTTTTCCAACTAAAGATGATCCGGGTAATATACTTGAATCTTGAAAATATCGTTTTCATTTATGAACGAGAAGTAGTTAGAGAAATTGATGTGTAAGGGTAGGAAAAGTTGTTCTAAGTATACACATTGATTGAGGATAAAAAAACATGAGTGATTAGTTCAATTCCTATTACATGAAATACACCTAGTTTTCCTTTCACCAAGTGTTTGTTTGGACTGATTTGTTTTTTCTTATATATTGTGATAAGCACTTATGAGACAGTTGAGCTTTTGGAAACAACTTGTAAAATGTTCATAGGAAGTTTTCTGGTTATCTCCATAAGCTCCCACGAATAGCTTATGAAAATAGCTTATAAATTATGTGAACACAGTTTGAATTTATTTTATTTTTTGTTATAGAAACAAACTATACAGATGCACTTATATGGCAAGTGTCTGTACTACAAATGCTAAAATTTTGACATGACTTTGATTTGCTCTTGTTGCTTTCTTCATCAATAAAACATCTAGATGAGGGGATTCAAAGAAACTAATATTTTGCTAGAACACTATAAATAATGAGCTTAAAATGGAGTATGTATTAGACTAGCTCGTGTATTTTTATATACCATGTTAATATATATCTCAATCTTTTGCTTAGTTATGAGTTGATTCTCACGAGTTAGAAAATTTTACTTGATTTGAAAATTTACCTTGAAGAATTTACTGAGATTTGTAACAGGGTATGACATTAATTTAACAGTTTTCTAAAATTTACTTCATTGAAGAATTGACATTAATTCAATTGTGTTGAGCATATGGTAAAGGAGTTGTGATAATCAGTAACCATATGATTAACCACATTTAAATTGCATTAACAATCTATATTGTTGTCGAATTTTGATTTCAAATTGTATATCAAACTTTCATTTCTTTTAATTTATAAGATTCAATGGAGTCTATATGAGAGTAAACAAGAGCAAGAACTTTGAGCTTTTTGTCTCGTTTAGCTTTTGAAGGGTACGACCCTCTTTATTGAGTTATATACTTATATTTGAGAAAATCACTTAGTTTTTACACCCTTAGAAACATTCATGTTATATTTTAAATAACAATATTTAAGTTGATGTATTTGCAATACTTTAAACACTTCTCTTGTCACCTTAACCTGAGTAATTAATATTTGAGGGGTCAAAACTTTATGTTTGTTGTTTGCATCTACCTCTAGAAATAGTTCATGTATGCTTAATTTTAGTAATTTTTTTTCATTTAACTTGAAGATTAGCATGTACCTTTTGCAGAATTCAAAATTTGCAATGAGTTTGAAAGATTAGGCAGAGATATGGTTGCAAAGTGTGCTGGTTTGCCTTTGGCTATCATTGTACTTGGAGGACTTTTGGCTACAAAGGAAACAACCAATGAATGGGAAATGATACATAAACATATAACCTCTTACCTAATAAGAGGAGATGTACTTGAAAGACAGTCAAGATTAGCTGAGGTGTTGGATTTAAGTTACCACAACATGCCTTATCAACTGAAACCATGTTTTCTTTATTTAAGTCAATTTCCAGAAGACTTTGAGATACCAAAAAATAAATTAATTCAGTTGTGGATGGCAGAAGGTTTTGTTTCATCTCAATATGAGATTGAAAGGGATGAAAGATTGGAGGATATCGCTGAGCGTTACCTAGGTAGCTTAATTAGCCGTTGCATGGTTCAAGTTGGTCAGATGGGGTCTACTGGAAAGATTAAAACTTGTCGGCTGCATGATTTAATGCGTGATATGTGTTTGTCAAAGGCTAGAAAAGAACATTTTCTTAGTGTTATTACCAGATCACAAAAAGATAGTAATAGCATTAATGATGTATCATCATCACCATCATCATCATCTAATCTATTATTAGATTCAAGAAAGACCGGTGGAGTTCGTAGGATTGCTCTTTTCTTGGATAAACATGTTGATAAATTGGTTCCACCCAATGAGCAAGTGAGTCAACATCTTAGATCTCTTGTATATTTCAATGATAAGAAATGTAGAGTTGAAAGTTGGAAGCTACTTAAAACTGTTTTTGAGAACTTCAAATTACTTAGAGTTCTTGATCTTGAAGGAGTTAAGGGGTCAAAGGGGAAATTATTGCCTAAAGAAGTTGGAAATCTGTTTTGGTTGAAGTTTTTGAGTTTGAAAAGGACTTGTATACAAATTCTTCCATCTTCATTAGGCAAATTGGAAAATCTACAGAGCCTAAATTTGCAAACTATCAATAAAGTAAGTTGGGATTCAACAGTTGAAATTCCAAACATAATATGGAAGTTGAAACGGTTGAGACATTTATATCTTCCCAATTGGTGTGGAAATGTTCCTGGCATCTTGCAACTTGAAAATCTAATCAACTTACAGACACTAGTAAATTTTCCAGCCAGTAAATGCGACGTGAGTGATTTGTTAAAACTGAAAAGGCTCAGAAAATTGGTACTGAATGATCCAAGGTATTTCCAAAAGTTTTCCGAAAGTTTCACTCTTTGTAATCAAAAGTTGGAATGCTTGGAATCATTGTCCTTAAAAACTGATTTGCTTTCATTTCCTGATCAAGAGGTGGATGTTGAAAAGTTGGTTCTAGGTTGTCCTTCACTTCACAAATTGCATGTAGAAGGGAGAATGGAAAGGCTTCCAGAAGCTCAACTATTTCCACCACAGCTTTCAAAGTTAACTTTGTGGGGTTGTAAACTTGTTGAAGATCCAATGGTAACATTAGAGAAGCTTCCTAATTTGAAGTACCTAAGTGGTTGGGAAATGTATGTTGGGAAGAAAATGGTATGCTCAATAAATGGTTTTCCTAAACTAGAAGTTCTAGCTATCCGTGGCTTTTCTAATTTAGAAGAGTGGGTGGTCGAGAATCAAGCCATGCCTCATCTTTGTAGATTGAGCATATCTGATTGCAACAAGTTAAAGGGTGTTCCCGATGGACTAACATTTGTTGCTGGTCTAAGAGAGTTGGAGATAAGATGGATGCCTAAATCATTCAAGATTAGACTTGGAATTGATGGAGAGGATTATCACAAAGTTCAGCATGTTCCATCCATTGTATTTTTCAACTAAGCATGCAATTGAAATGATCAAATACCAGGTACAATATAGGTGACTTTCTCAAAATTCTTTTTTCTTCAATTAGATTTTTATTTTATTATGTTCTGCTTTTTATTTATGCATTGAGTGATTTTTAAACTAGGAATGCAATTTGACATGATAAAATACATGCATTGTTATATATGATTACCCTGTGTTGAGAGCCCCACTAAGGATAAGATATGGTTTAAAGATGTATTTGTACTAGGTTGAGATTCCTACCTAACAAGTCGATTTTTTAGGGTTTGAGTTAGGCTAACATAAATTCTAAGATGGTATCAAAACCTAACACTAGCGGGGGAACTTGAGTCACGTTCCAAAGAGACAGAAATCCCTCACCTTAAAACCAACAAGCCAGTTTGTAGAATTTGAGTTAAGCTTAACGCTATAAATAAGACAATGTGTAAAATTCATTTGACCATCTTTTAATCCATACAAATGTTACAGTCAGAGTCTGCTCTGTATCTTTCTTATGTCTATGATTTTGCCTGTGTTGCCCTTGCGTTTCTCACGTATCGTTACTATTTTCTAACCAAGCAAATGAGAAATAGGAAATTCATGTTGATAATAAATGATATTCTCTGAACAGTTGAAATCTTATGTCATCTATAATTTATTCTTACAAATCTCCGCACTTCTTTTGCAGTCTGGCAGCAGGTGTCATCATCCTTTCTTGTGCTTAAGAAGATTGAGTTTGAAACTGTGAACTTTTATCACGCGTATCTCTATATTCATGTTTTATGATTGTTTGCATGGACCCTTTGTTGAATTTATTTAAGGATATATTTATAATTTTATTGGTCATTGTACTTTTAGTTTATTGCCTTTTAGTGAAACTCCATCTATCACCACCACTCATATTCCTCATCGCCACTAATTTCAATTCCTAATCGCTTTTTTTTACATTAAAACAACTTTCGTTCAATTAATATCAGGAACGGCTGTTATCGTGAGCTTAATTCAGTTGGTAGTGACAATGCATAATATATGCAAGGTCCGGGGTTTAAACCCCGGCCACTACAAAAAAAAATCAGGAACGGCTACAGGGGTTGTTGTATTTGCATGGAAGCATTTTCTAGTCAAAATTTTGGTACAAATCGACTAAATTAAATTATTGTATGCTTAAAGATTATCCCATAACCCATCCCAAACCATGATTGTATTCATATATGCTCTTTAACATCAAATTTTTTCACAAAAGTTTTAGGGCACCATTAGTTGGTGGGAAAAAAGTTATACTTGTCACACGCTCTGCTTCCTCCTGCAGTGCCAGAGCATGCTCAAGTTCAACCTCAACCTCGCCCATTGTTGGTCTCTCATTTGGTTCTTTTGAATTCAAGCATCTTTTCATGATATTCATGAACACTGCCAAACATTCCGGTGAAATCAATCTCGTGAGAATTGGATCAATCATTTCATCAACTGGGAACCTCTCTAAAAAGTTTGCTGGATGAAATAAATCTGACTCATCTTCTAATCGTCTTTTATTTGGTTCTAAAATCCCATTTCGTTCCTCTAACATGTTCTTCTTCTCAATGACGGCGTAATATTGGCCTATGCATGAAATTACTAGAAATAGAACCATACCAAAGGAGTAAACGTCACATTTATCTGTGAAAATTCCGGTTTGCAGATACTCTGGTGCAATGAAACCGAATGTACCTGTCAGCAAAAGCATTTAGTCTAACTTCTACAATTATCTGCAGCCAAGTTATTAAATATGCGAAAAGGCCAAAATTTGTTCATGACAAAAAATTGCATATACCATTTTAGTTCTTAAGATTTTTTTTCCATAATTAGTGCCCGAGAATGAAAGTACTAGAACACATTAGTTCCACATAAGGGTCTAACATGTGGTACCTAAGAAATTATAAAATATTTTGGAAGGATGAATTAAAACTAATATAAATTAGAGAAATGTTAACGAGTGTCCTAAGGACACTCTTTAAGGACTTCAAATAGTAAATTTATATGAAAAATTGTGCATTCAATGCATCGGAATTTGAAGTGTTAAACTTTTTCAAAGATTAATTTCTTAATTGGGAAACATTAAAGAGTGCCCCTGAGGACACTCGTTAACAAAACCCAATTAATAAGAATAATTTCTTAACACGTTTGCAAAAAATTGTTCAAACACTCAAGAGTTTAAACATAAATTAAACAAATTTAAATTGAGGATGAGACTAATACTGGGTGCAGAAAATAAAATTAGGGACCAAAAGAACTATTAAAATTAAGTAAGGACTAAACTTAAAAGGTCCTAATTTTATAGGGATCAAAAACATATTTAACCCTATAAATCATACTCTATGCACCAGGTCAGACCAATAGTACGGTGGTGAAGAATTGTATTTGGAAAAACTCAACTCCTAATAAAAAGGAGATAAAACATAAAATAAAAAAAGTGACAACTATATTACCCATCAACAAAAGATGGGTAGATGTTATGTTACTCATCTGAATTGACACCAATTAAAAGCATTCATCTTTTACTATTTATGTTATAAACAATTGAATGAATGATTTTGATTAGTCTATGCTCATATGGGTAATTCCTACGCTGCTTTTATTGATGAGAAAATAAGAATCATAACTAATTTGAGTGTTTACTGTAAACATAAAAGAACATAATTTACCATAAATTTCGGCTGTAATTGGTATTGACTCCGATTTAGAAAGCTTCCCTTGTAAGCAAAATCCAAATTGCGAGAGTTTTGGTGCCATATTGTTATCTAAAAGAATGCTGCCAGGCTTTACGTCACGGTGGAAAATCGGGCGCTTTGTTCCTGTGTGAAGATAGTGTAGTCCTTTTGCAGCTCCAATGCATATTTCAAGCCTTTTCTTCCACGAGAGTGATTCCATATCCCTTGAACATATGTGATCACGGAGAGAGCTATTGACCATTTCATCTTTTTTATACACGAGAATTTTCTCATTTTCCTGTTCACAAAATCCTATCAAAGATATCAAATTTGGGTGACAAAGCTGGCAGTGGAGTTCAATTTCATTCTTGAAGTGTTGTTCCTTGACTCTATTTCTCATCCGCAACAATGCTATTGGATAATCATTTTCACCATTATGTTTGACATAACCTTTGTACACTATATTGCCGTTTACTTCTCTAATTTTTCGATTTACATCAAAGTTATTGGTAGCTTTCTTAAGATCGTCCAGAGAAAACTCATGGCATAGCTCTTTTATAAATGTTGAACATTGTTTCTTGGACGAACTTTTATGCTTTAAGTATTTTGCAAGCATATTTCCCACACGAATTCCGCTTGATAGCCAATGATAACCAAGGGAGGTACAAAAAAACCAAGCCTACATTTCATCATAAAACATGAATGCCTCTTAGGAAATGAACTAAAAGAAGCAAAACGACGGAAACACGTTGGGAAAAAATGACATCATGGGTAAAATGTAAGTATCAAACCATTTTCTAAGCTAAAACTGATTCTAATTTTTAGAGGAGGTGAAATTCAACAGAATGTATGGTTTTTATGGTTTATTGATATTATTGGACAGTAATTCAACATAATATTATTGGTTCTTATATCATAATTCAACACATTTTGTAGTTGTACCTGTACTAGGAGTTACACAATTGAAGATCACCTCAAACTAAGAACCTAAAATTTATGAATGTTTTATGTGAATTATCCATTTAAATAAGAATCTGCTTGTGAAAGAATTTATCATTTAAAAGATCAACCAACATTAAATAAATTTTTTTGTTATTTAAAAGATTTTATTATCAAAAACAAAAACATCAGATAAAAGTTTTGAATATATAAATTAAATTTTACCTGCATGCAAGATCAATCCTCAAGCGCTATCGTCCATGATCAGCAAGAGGAATTAGAATTAGCTCAATGCTGTGTTGAAAAGCAAAGACGAAGATTCCATTTTCCTCTTAAACACTTAAACTTCATAGTGGTCGGTCCCATTCCAACAGGCATTGTTTTGTCGGAACATAAAAAGGAAATATGAAGAATTAAATAATTATGTACTCTTTTTACGAGTGGCCGGCAAAATAATGCGTCTCAATATTTGTGTCCATTCAAAAATTACTTTTAATTTTCCAAATTGGCAGGGAATCTCTCCGTCTCATGATATTTGTTGTGCACTCTGCAGTTATTATTATAGGAAAAAATTTATTATGTATATGGTCTTTATTATAGAAAGACCACATACAATATTTAATGAATGAATATACAATCTTGATTTTTGTTTATAATAGTGATTGGAGAGTGTATTTGAGTTTTACATAGTTATTAAAGAAATTATTAATAGTGTTGACTCCGTCTCTAAATTATAGTCGTTTAAGATTTGTGCACAATTATTAAGAAAATGATTAATTGTGTTGATTTCAATGGTAAAATTAATATAATTTACAAAATTACCCTTATTAATTGTAGTTAGTGGAATAGTTAAATTGGATGAAATTCAATAAATAAGGGTATAATGATGGGAAAAAAATAATAAATGTTGCATTGGTATTCTAAAGTGACAGTTATTTTGAGAGAAAAAAATGCTAAAGAGACAATTATTGTGAGACTGAGAGAATATTATTTATTAAAACACCTTTATTAATTATGGTTGTAAAATAGTTATAGATAATTGAAAAGCAATAAATAAGGGTATTTTAGTGGAAAAAAAGTAATAAATGTTATAATGATACTAGCGAAAAGACGGACACATCGCTAACGTTATAAGACTATGAACAATGTTTTTTTTAATGAATTTTTGACTTTAACTAAAAGTATAAATATAAATGTTTATTACTTTCAAATTATAATAACAAAGCAAATCAATCATGTTTATCTATTTCAATGACACAAACAAATATAACAATATATA
>Ga0228710_1008962_pt1 | contig 14114 bp, 7 predicted proteins | sample MedpolnodulmetaG_FD_177995 | JGI IMG/M metagenome (GOLD analysis project Ga0228710, IMG submission 177995) | Root nodule microbial communities from Medicago polymorpha collected in Santa Monica, California, United States - pink nodules | ecosystem: Host-associated > Plants > Roots > Nodule...
CCACAATGATCATAGGGGAGATAACTCTTCCAGTATAACGCAAGGAAAGTTGCATCTGGTAGCGGAAAGAGCAGATAACACAATATCCATTGTGACCATCATTAGAAGCATGGCTGCACGAAAAAAGCCCTTCGACTAGAGGCACCGTATGAGTAAAGCATTGCATGATCGAATTGAGAAAGCATGTGTTACCAAGGTTGGCAAGTCCAGCCGGTATCCATCCTTCTGGCTGCACAGGTAAAACCCGCGAGGAAATACTTGGACAACAATCATCGAGATCCAATGCCTCCGGTTTATCACCTTCGTTAATCCTCTCCTCTATTAACGGTTTCAGTGGAGAGGATTGAACAGAAGCAAGCAACAAAGTGTCCATTTGAGCGGCGTCTAGGGTTTCAGATATTGAACTTACCAATGAAATACTTGGACGACACTCATCAGGATCCAACGCCTCCTGGCAATCATCTCCGTTAATCCTCTTCTCCGTTAACAGTTTCAGAGGAGAGGATTGAACGGAAGCTTGCAACGAAGTATCCGTTTCAGCGGCATCTAGGGTTTCGGATATTGAATTCGCTGTTGACGGTGAATTCATATGATTCTCTTGTTGTTCTTGTTCACCGTGTGGTGAATATGAACAAGACATTAGGTTTTGAAAATTTTAAGAGTATGAAATTAGGGTTTTAGAAGGAGAAAAAAACTAAGAAAAAGAATGAGAAGGTTAGGGTTTCGAAGAGGTGAATTTGTTGAGTGAAAATTTTGATAGGTTTTATTTAAATAATGAGAGAAGAAAGGGAACTAGGGTTTTGAGATGATGAAAAAAGAAGTGGGAAAGATGAAAAAGGTTCAAAACTGAACACAGAGATTTTGAAACAAGAGTGAAAATCTATAAAATTCGGCACCGAAATAAAAATAAAATGGCATCGCACGCTTTCTCTGTGATAAATGACTCGGGCTTAAACATATTATTATTATTATTATTATTAGGCTTAATTGTACTTTTTCCTTCTATCTTTTGTTAACGGTGCGACTTTGCACCTCCTCTTTTTTTTGAGCGATTTTGTACCCCATCTTTTTGCCTCCTTTCTGATTTTGCACCCCATCTTTGTGTTCAATTGCACATTTGCCCCTTATCTTTTTGTTAATTTTGCGATTTTGCGCTCCCTCTTCTTTTTTATGAGCGATTTTGCACCTAATCTTTTGTCCATTTTCCCCTCTTTTAATGATGATTTTGAACAAAACACAATTGACAAAAGATGGGGTGCAAAATCGCACAATTAGCAAAAGATAGGGGGAAAAAGTGCAATTAAGCCTTATTATTATTATTATTATTATTATTATTATTATTATTATTATTATTATTATTATTATTATTATTATTATTATTACTACTAGCGGAAAGAAGGGCACGTCGTGCCCGTCTGTCCGCTCTTTTTACTGCGCTAACACATGTGATTATTTTATAATGTTTGTTTGTATAATTTTGATTTAAATTTTTAAATATTATGAAAATTATTGATATATTGATTTATAAACAAAATATTGTCAAGACATATAACAAAATTATTTTTGAACCTAACATATTTTAGTTTCCAGCATATAAAACTAAGGTAAAATAATGATCATTTATTGGTTATTCTAATGATAATTAGTAACATCATAACATAAATGTGTGTGTTGTGTAAAAGAAACATCATAAATAAATATATAAATGACATGTTATGTAAAAGAAACATTGCTATGATTGCAATAATAGAATATCTTTAAAAACTACATTTTTCGTAAAGTCTACATCTTCTCCTTCTATTTTCCCTTCTTTAATGAGAACTTTTGTTGAATTTTGAGAAACTCCTCATGATAAAGCTACATATAATTGACCATGGTTGAAAACATGTCGTGGAAGACAGATTTCGACATTGGAAATGGTCTGCACTTGTGACTTATTTATGGTAATAGCATAACTTAGTCTAACAGGAAACTGTTTTCCACTAAGCACAAAGGGAAGTCATAAACTCGCATTTGTTTTTAATTTAATTCTGGGCAAGAATGTTCTTTTTTCAACATTGCTTCCTGTTAGGATTTCCACATCCAACATATTCTTAAATAAACCACGACATAACAATCGTGTTCCATTGCACAGGCCATATCTATGGTCTATTTTTTGCAACAACATCAAATGTGCACATTTTTTACCTTTAAAATATGTGGTGAGATACTTCCTTTGAGCAGTTGAGTTTAAGAATTCCTGTTGATATAAGTTATGGGTATCCCCTTCAATCTCGTTAAATGACAACAAATTATGTTATTCTTATGAAAACTAATTGATAATTATGTCATTTAATTTTTGAACATCATCATTTGTAGCGGTAATTATGCCTCTTTCGACCATATATGAATTATGATATTACTCCTCGCCTATGAATCACATACACTCCTCATATTAGATCTGTCTGAACACGTGTTGCATCCGCATCCACAAATAGAATTACCCTAAATTATGTGATTTTCTCAAATTATCAACGTTATTGGCGTGTCAGTATCCGTGTTGTATCTGGTGTCGGTGTTCGTATCCATACTTCTTAGAGGTCCTCTCTTTTTATGACCTCTTAGATGGTGGTTTGAATGTAACCAAAAATTGGTACAAAAGAGGGCAAAGCCCAAATGGATTGAAGCTTTTTAGTGTTTTTGTTTTTAGTTGTTGGTAACATGAGTGTGATTATCGTTTAACAATTTTGAATTGTTTAAATGGTTTTAATACTTTGATTTCACTGTATTTTGTTGGATATTGGATGGGGTCATGGGAGTAGTTTATCAATTGTATACATGCATAATTTTTGGAATCACAAAGAAAAAACAATGCTTTTATTCCTTTAAACGGCAGTAGAAGGAGCATAACGACAAGGGATGTTATTGCTTATTTTCCCTTTATTTAATAATTAAATAAAACCATGGTTCTCTTTATATATAAAAAAAAGTCACGCTATCCTAAGTTTGTATATGCAATTATAAACCAGCAAAGTCAAATAATTCTTAAAATTAATCATAAACAATTTGAATCATAATCGCTTATAAACCAACAAAGTCAAATATATAATCCATAAAATTAATCGACTTTGATTAGTTGTAACATGAAGAAAAAAAAACTAAACAGTTAATTCTGAATTCAGATGCAGAGGGTCGAGAGAGGTTGAGAAAAACTAAACAATGCAGAAACGAACTATTAACTGTGAGAACCCTACTTATTAATATTTAATATAGTGCTAACAAATCTTTTTCTAAAATATTTTGAGTCCTAATCTTTTTTAGAGGATTTAAAATTCAATATTTAACATTATATTTTTTGTGACGTTTGTTACTAATTTTTTTATCAGAAGATTTAAAGTTCAATATTTAACATTATTTTTTTCTCACGTTTGTTACTAATATTTTTTTTAGAGTATTTAAAGTCTAATCTTTAACATTATTATTTTTTTCTCACGTTTGTTACTAATATTTTTTTAGAGGATTTAAAGTCCAATCTTTAACATTATTTTTTGTTCACGTTTGTTACTAATTTTTTTTTAGAGGATTTAAAGTCCAATCTTTAACATTATTTTTTGCTCACATTTGTTACTAATCTTTTTTTAGAGGATTTAAAATCAAATCTTTACCATTATTTTTTGCTTACGTTTGTTACAATTGATCAAAGGCTAAGGAAGAGTAATTTATATTAATAATATAATATGGAAATACTGTTTTTTGTGGAAGTAATAAAATAATATGGAAATACTGTTTTTTGTGGAAGGGATATGAAAATACTTGGGAATCTTTGTCAGTTGTATTGAGGGGAATAACACAGATGTACAACCTAAAATCGGCTCATAAAAAAGTAACATGAGTCTTTGTTTTGTGCTAGTTTTATGTGAGTAATTTGATCTGTGGTTAACAGAGGTAAAAGAGGATTAACGGGGACGATTATTGACATGGATTAGTAATCCACGTGTTATTTTATAATTGCCTAACAGTAAGAATAGTTCATAAGGAATTGTGAGTAAGTTTTCTCCTTAAATTAAATTTATTCTTATCTATTTGTTACATGCGTTATTTGTATTTAAAATTAAAATTAAAAATTAATGGTATTTTTGGAAAGAAAAGTCCAACCCAAAAGTGTGCTGAAAGGGGTAGTTTGCTTTATATATAGTATATATTATTAGTATTAAGACGTAAACTCTGTGTTCTTTTGTCTCCTCTTTTTATTACGCTAATGTGTATATATTATGAACAAATTTTTTTTATGAAATTTAAGATTTGATTAAAATTATATGTATAATATAAGATAAATTCTTATCTTTTCATTATAAAAAAAAAATTCTTATATTTTTAAATAAGATCAACAAGATTGCATTCTTATAAGCAAAATTGTTAAAGGGTATAATTGGAAATGAAAATGCAGTCCAACACCATTTATTCTCTTTATATGTAGTACAAATTGTTGGAACAAAATAAGTTTTAAATAATGCCTCTTAATTTTTAAATGATAACAAGGAATTCAAAGTTCACTTAGATATGCTAATATTTGTTCAAGTGTGCATGACGATAGACTAAAATTTACTATGTCTTAATCAAGTATTGGTTTTGAAAGAACATATTGAAGAACAAGAATTTTCATTAGAAGCTACGTTGCAAGTCAGACTATGAAGATCATCCAGACTCTAAAGATATTTCAGACTCTAAAGTTTTTCCCAAACTCTGAGGGACAGACTCTGATCAAGCTAACGGACAAAGAAGTTGAAGCTTTGAAGATAAGGCCTAAAATACTCAGAAGATCAAGCACAATGGTTCTGAAGATGTCAGCAGGTCAATGGATGCCATTGTCAAGTGATAAGAAGGACAATTTGTACGACCACTACCTCCAACATATATATATATATATATATATATGCAATGTGTACGAAGCTACATTTATGTTCTTTAGAAAAGAACGGTTAATTCCTCATCAAGGAAAGGATTCAAACTCATTCTTTCATAGGACATTAACTAAATCAAGCAACAAATCAATGATGATTGAACAAGCCTCTCAAACGACTCTTTGATGCACTGACACATTCTCAACGTCTCTTTTCTACCTCTATATAATGGAATGAAGACTTGAAGATTAAGAAAGAAGACTCTAGAATTTACAAGTTCCAAAACTCTGTCAAATTTACTACGCATCAAACACTTAGAATTTCTTATAAACTTTCATATCTTCGAAATTCTTAAGTCTAGATTTTGAACTGTTTTGAATTTATGAACACCTCTGATTGTATATGAAGTGTTCAACCAAACAATTATTTCTTTGTATTTCTTATTTGTTAGAAGTCTCTTGCTTATGTGCTTGAGCATACGAAGTTTCTTGCTTGTGTGCTTGAGCAATTGTAATCTTGTGTGACTATATTGAAAAATCGCTTGTAAGTGACAAGGGGTCTGGACTACTTCCGGATTGTGGAAGGAACCGGGATAATTGCTTGTGTCTCTTTCTTCTCTCTATCTATCTCTTTAATATCTGTTGCACTTAATTCTGAACATTGTTTCAGGTTCTGAACTCTTTCAGAAGCTAAACTTTGAACTTAATTAAAAAGATGATAAAGCTAACACAATTCAACCCCCCCTTGTGTTTTCTCACCGTCACAAATTATTACTTTATTATTATATACTAACGTTCAGACGACACTCCGTGCCCATCTATCGTTTTTTTAATGCGATAAGGCGTGTGAATTATAAAAACTGCAGGGGTAATTCTGTAAATTTCAAAAGTTGGGGGCAACTGTGTACTTTAAAAGAGTTTTTGGGTAAATTTGGTATTTCAAAAAGTCTTGGTTAAATCTATATTTTTTGAGAATTTTGTGTGACTCGACAGTTGACATAGCACAAGTGACATGTGGCATGACGGTGTTGCTTGATGTGTCGTTAACTAGATAGATCAGGGTTGATGTGGATTGTTGACGCGTGCGTGCAAGTAAATGGTTGGAAGTGACAAGTGGCAGCTATTATGGTTGTTGACTAGTCGTCTTCAACCTCTTGTCTTTTGACGGCGATGTGTGGCGACGGGTGATGGTCTAGCGAGAACTCTGACGAGGTATTTGGTGGGTTATGGAGGTTCTGTTGGTGACAAAACTCCCCCAAGCATAAAAAATATTGAAATTATGTCATTTTATATAATTTGACTAACAATCAAAACTATTGAGTTTTTAAAAAAAAATCAAAACTATTGAGTTAAACTTTTCATTTTATCATAAATGATGTCATTAAAAAAAGGTTGTCATAAATGGTGATTTGATTATGATTGTTAGTCAATCTTGCATTGCCATTTGCCACATGTTATTTTTCCTTTGTATTCAATATTTTTAAATAGTTATTGTAATTTTTTGTTCTTTTGGTGTTGATTTAATTTACATTTATATAAATAAAATTATTGTGCTTTTTTAATCTTCCAAAAGAATTTAATAATTAATTTTTAAAAAGTATTTTTTTCTATATATTTGACCCCCTCGTTAATTTATTGTTAGCTTCGTAGCTGTCAATAATGTTGATCCATAAAGCTGAAAATTAAAGTGAATGCAAGAAATAAAATGTCAACACAACTAACATGTCAAATATGGTGGCTTGCATGAGGTATAAAATATAATTTGACTTTATAATCTGTCACCTATATCTACTTTCTTCCATTGTGAATCAAAAATAGGAAAATGTACAACATTTAAAAAAATAAGAAAGAGAAAAATTATTATTAAATAAAGTAACACTAATAATTATTTTATAACTGACTTCGATGAGATTTGAACTCCTTCTCTTAAACTATTGAGTTCAATAAGAGTGTTTGTCATGACTTTAAGAGAAGGAGTTCAAATCTCATCGAAGTCGGTTATAAAATAATTATTAGTATTACTTTATTTAATAATAATTTTTCTCTTTCTTATTTTTTAAATGTTGATTCACAATGGAAGAAAGTAGATATAGGTGACAGATTCAAGACAAAAGAAAAAGTGAAAGTGTACAAAGTTATAAAAATTGAACTTGAAAGTAATTTGATATCTAATGCATTTTGCTGGTTTTATGTTTCACTCTTACTTCGAACAGATTTCATCAATGATGCAAAGAATTATACATAGAATCCAAATAGTTAAGCAAAGACAAAGACTATTCAAAAAAGGTAATTCCATCTTGATTTCTTGGGAGCACTGTTGCTGCCTTTGTCAGACTACGATGAACCGATCTTTTTTCTCTTGTTATCTGGCGAAGCACCGATTAAGTCCAAAAGTGGACCTCTCCTTGAACCATGCATATTCTTAAGATATGCAATGGCAGCTTTATTTTCAGGATTGTCATTTGACTTATATGATGAAGATCTTTTACTGCTACTCCCTTGCTTCTCGGTCTTCAAATGATCGCGTGAAATCTGGAAACTCTTATCCGGAGTTAAAGCATTGAAATCATCATTCTCTGTAAAATCATAAACTTCCAAACTGTGTTTGTTGCTATCAGGAGCAATAGAAGCCAAACTGGTAGAATTCCAATGCTGCACTCGGATTTTCTGATTAAGAGCTTTCTGATTTGATGACCCGACAGGAAATTGTTCGCGGCCAGGAAAAGTATCAAGAAACTTGCGGCTTTGTGGACAAGAATACTCAAACTTCTTAGAAAATTCTCTGGATTGATCACGAGCCCAGCTCCTTTCAATATTTTCAGTCACAATAGAAAATAATTTATCCTGGTCATCAGTGATGTCTAAAACAGACTTGGGAGACGTATTCATCCTACACAGATCCAAGCTTGGAATTGTAGATTCCGCAAAATTTGAAAACCAAGGTGTCCCTTGTCGGGCATAAAACAATATGTATGCATCCTGAGACAGCACAAACTCTTCAGATACCTTAGTAACCATTGAATCATTCAACTTATGCCATGTATCTAGAGCAGTGCGAACGAAGCAGAAATAATGTCCCGATAAAGATGAAAATCCAGTATGCACAACAACTGCATATAGATCATATTTAGACGATGCATCATTCGAAATGGTGTAAGGCTGCATGTCCAACTCCAACGGGAAATTGATATGCTTATTGATCTTTTCAACAAAAGTCCCATTTGTCGTCTTAAACCTCTTTAAATGGAATGCAGCAATCGAAGGTATCCGATCCAACATAAGCTGTTTCTCCATAGACACTTCTTCGTTGCAACCATCGCATTTAAACTTTTCATCAATGTTTTCCACCGAAGTGAAAGAATCTAAAGCACTTGAAAGAGTATCTACATTTTCTATTTCTAGACTCAAATCAATCAATGGCTCATTAGTGTCCGAAGAGCGACCACAATTACAACACCGAAGCTTGCTAACCAAACTTCCTCCAAAAACTTTCTTTACAATATTATCGCCCTCAAATTTTGGATCATTCTTCCTCAAGTCTAAAAAACATGAATCAAGTTTATCCAATACACACTGCATAAACTCATGTGCATCCTCTTGTCGATATCTTCGAAACATCGAAGAAAAATGATTCAACTTATTCACAATGATCATAGGGGAGATAACTCTTCCAGTATAACGCAAGGAAAGTTGCATCTGGTAGCGGAAAGCGCATATAACACAATATCCATTGTGGCTATCATTAGAAGAATGGCTGCACGAAAAAAGACTTTCTACTAGAGGCACCGTATGAGTGAAGCATTGCATGATCGAATTGAGATAGCATGTGTTACCAAGGTTTGCAAGCCCAGCCGGTATCCATCCTACCCGTGATGAAATACTTGGACGAGACTCATCGAGATCCAATTCCAAAGGAGGGGATTTAACGGAAGCTTGTAACAAAGTATTGATTTGAGCGGAGTCTAGGGTTTCGGATATTGAACTCACCGTTGACGGTGAATTCATATCATTCTCTTGTTGTTCTTGTTCATAACATGGTGATATTGAACAAGACATTGGGTTTTAAAATTTTGAATTAGAGTGTGATATTAGGGTTTTAGAGGATTTAATTCAAAGAACGAGAGGGTTAGGGTTTTGAGATGATAAAAAAGAAGAGGGAAGATGAAAAGGTTCAAAACTGAACAGAGATTTTGAAAGAAGAGGGAAAATCTATAAAATTAAGAAAGGAATAACTTGCACTGAAGAATGAACAGAGATTATGAAATATATATAAGAGGGAAAATTGAATAAATTTGTTACCGAAATAAAATTTGTTACCGAAATAAAAGATAATTTGTTCTCTTAAACATGTTAAAAGAAAAATTCAACCAAATAGATTTATTTTTATTTTTTTTATGTGTTAATCCTCTTCTTATTCTTAAAGGAAAGATATTCTAATAATCCGAGGTGTTCCTCAAAAAAATAATCCGAGGTGTTCTTTTTTTTTTTAGGGATAATAATCTGAGGTTTTGACAAAAGGTAAATAAAATATGACCAACAATTGCTCCATCCAAAATTAAACCCAAGTTCGTATGAACAATTCAACTTTAATAAATTCATTAACTATTTGAAATCAATTGTGCATTTAACAAATAAAATTTTAAAATTTATTTTTTCAATGCAAATCTTTTTATTTAATTTCTTTTTTAACTCCATTACTTGGATGCTAAGAGCACAAACTATCAAATAATATCTATTGTTTTTAAACGTAAAATGATTTTTTGACAAAAAATCATTTTACATTTAAAAAAATGATTTTTTGCCAAAAAATCAATGATGATTAGGGTTACTTTATTTAATATAATTTCTCTTTTGAAAAAAAATAATCTCGCTTTCACATTTTTTTAACGTTGTACACGTATCTTTTTGGCTTGTGACAACAAAAGAGCATTTCTTACTGCTGATATATTATTTATTTATTTTGAAGGATACTGCTGATATATTATGTTATTCATTTTACATTTTGTAAGGATCATATATCCCTCTAACCACTTGATTTAAAAACTCACCTTTTTTTTAATAATAAAATGGAGTTATGTGAATTATTTTTTGGAAAAAGTAAAATGAAGGCTAAAATACACCATAAATCTTTTAAGTTTGAGGTTTGTAAAACATATGTCCTTTAAGTTATTTTTGTTTCACATCAATCTTTAAGTATATAAACGATTGCATTGTTACCCTTCTGTTAATTAGACGTTACAAAAAAAGTTGACTTGGCCGATAAGTTGGTGACATAGCAGTTATAGTGCTGATGTGGTGCTACAAAACAGTAAATAAAAAAATGATTTTTTTTATTAAAAACAGAAGGAACCAAAAAATCAAAAAGATTCATCTTCGCCCGCACACTGCAAATGGGTTTTACGACCCAGATTGCGACCCAACTCGATCTCTTTGTACATGCAAGATTCATCAACGTTATTTATTGGGTTTTCAAATTTGAGATTGATAGTATCTCTATATCTTTTGTGATGAATTGATGTTTTTTTTTTTCTTTCCTTTTTCTGGATTCATATGAACATGATCATGAAGATGATGAAGTTATGAACAAGATCATGAAGATGAAAGAAAGATTATTCTAAATTTTTTTAATTAAAAAAAAAATCAATTTGATGATTTGTACATCCACATCTACACTATAACTGCTTTGTCATGCCATGTCACCAACTTAACAGCCAACTTAGAATTTTTGTAACGGCAAGTTAATTGAAGGGTGACGCTGCAAACTTTTATACACTTAAAGGACTGATGTGGGAAAAAAAAATATCTTAAAGGACCTATGTGTTACAAACATCAAACTTAAAGGACCCACAATGTAATTTGGCCTAAAATGAAATATATTAACCGGATACAAGAGGTGTCATAGAAGAGTTAAGAAAAATATTTGTTACATTAGGTGACCAACAAGAAATTAAGTATTACAGTCACAGAGCACGCATGCTAAAAAACACAAAAAAGTGGTTGAAACTAATTATGAACTCCCAAACATAAAAGGGGATTAAGCCATCAATGTGGTAATTAAAAGCAAAATTAGGGTAATTTTTCTTTGGCCACCAGAAGGATTGCATCTTAATTTTGTCCACAAGTTGATTAATAGAAAGCCCCTTTTGTTGAAAAACTTAGCATTCATGTCGCGCCAAATAGTCCAAACACAAGAAAGCTGATCAAATAAAAAAATGTTCTTTGAGAAGCCACCTAGTGATCGGAATTGAAGAATGTTATCCTTGACATGAACTGACTTTACTGAAACTAATTCAAGCCAATTGTAAATTTCATACCAAATTTGACCAAAAAAGTCCCAAGTCAAAAACAGATGATTTTCACGAGGGTTAATCATTTGTTGACGGCGGCAGAGGCTCCCCTTCGGATGATTTTCATGACATAATTTGCAACAAAACAATTCCCCATTTTTGTATTCTCCGACCGCATTTGAATGTTCTCCAACCACATTTTATATAAATATATCGTTCACTTTTATTTTGTCACGATATTTTGAGTTTTGTCGCAATAAAATTCTTGTTATAACTTATAACAAACAATTCTTATAAATTCTTGTCGCAATAATGATATTTGTACCATATTGGAGTATTTGATTTATTTTTTTTTATGGAATGTTTGCTAATCGTTCAAGCTGAAAGTTGATATACTCCAATAAAAGCAGTAATACTAATAGCACACATAAGACTAATTTTGTTTTTGACATTTGTTACTAGTAATCAGCTCTGACACGATTATAATTTTTAAATTTGACACTAACGAGATCCATGTAATACCTAAGGCTGATGAGGACATAGAGTGGTCGTCGGTGTACAAGGTACGATAATGAGCGGCACCCGACAACTACTAGATGAACCGAATCACACCGGAATGAGAGGGATCCCGAGACCGTGCAAATATGGGACTGCATGGTTGAAGGAAAATTTATAAGAATTGTTTGGTACTATCTAAAAACTCCACAGTTAAGAACATTTGTTTGGTAGCCCATTCCATAAGAACTCCACAGTTAAGTATACTTGACTTGGAGTAGTCTTAGGATGGGTGACCTACTAGGAAGTTTCCCATAAACGTGCGAGTAGGGGTGGGCAATGTTTTGCAACTCGAGAGTTTACCTCAACTCGTTTTGCTTAGGTAAACTCGACTCGAGAACTCGTACGAGTTTATCTAAAATTAAAATTATATAAAATTTATTATATGCATGACATATATAAGTTAATATAATATTGTAAATAAGTCAATAGTGCAAAATATGCCTTAATTACAAAGGCAAATTATACCAAACTACCAAAATAAAACGCTATGCTCAACTTAGCATCAAAACACAAAAATGAACGCACAAAATCATAAGTTTCATAAATCTCTAAGTTTAAGTTATCCATAAAACCATCTAATAAAACAAGTTTCACAAGTTCCTAAAGTTGTTAATAAAATTATCCAAAAATTAAAGTAGTTAATTTTTTCAAAAGGTTAATGCTTATAAAGTTCCATAACATCATTTTCATCTATGTCTTCATCTCCAAATTCATCAACATGAGCCCAAAAAATTAAGTAAAGGTACCCGTAAAGGTAACTTCATCTAAAACCTTGGTTACTGTAAAGGTAACTATTCGGTAAATGTTTCAGTCTTTGGACTTGTTGAAAATGAATTTGGGTTTTGAATGGGCCCAAAAAATGAGCCAATTTTTATTTTTTATTTTTAGATGTAAACTCGTAAAACTCGGTAAAAAAATGGGCCTAAAAGCCTTAGATGCAACTACAATGAAAATAGAAATAATGAAAATTAACATGAATGCAAGAAATAAAATGTCAACATAAGTGGCTAGGTGGTTGTATGTAAAATATGGTGGCTTGCATTAGGTATAAGATGAAAAGGTGTCTAAAAGGTGTCTACTTAGTGATAAGAGTTTAACCTGCCTTAATAGAAGGAGTTCAAATCTTATTGAAGACTTTTATAAAAGAGTAATGATATTTGAACAACTCTTTTGATACAACTTTTGGGACAACCTTTTGTTTTCTCTTCTCATTGGTCAAAAACAATAGAGAGAGAAAAAGGAAGAGAGAGAATAAGAAGATAATGTGAGTATGAGAGAGAAAGTTGTACAAAAGTTGTATAAAAATGGTTGTACAAATATCATTTCTCTTTATAAAATGATCATTTGCTTTATTTAAAAATAATTTTTCTCTTTCTCATTTTTTTAAATGTTGTACACTTTTCCTTTTTGGCTTTTGACAACAAAAGGCATTTTTTGTTGCTAATTTAGTGTTGTTGACTTCAGACTTTGAAGTGTTTTTTTTAAGGGTTTCAAATTCGATTTTCCTCGATGCCAATTTCGATGGGTTAGTTTAGTTTTCTCAAAAGAAAATAATATTAGTGTTGTTATATTATGTTATTCATTTAAGATAGAGATTGTACTAGTTTGGATTAGATTGACACACCGACTTAATCAACTATGAATACAATCAAATGGCTTAACTACGTCTTCAAAGTCGCATATTAAAAGAAATAAGCATTTCGACATGATAAATAGATCATGCATACTTGAACATATGTTAGTATTTCAAAATTAAATTTTTGTTGTAACAATCGACTAAAAACTAAATTCTCTAACCAAATGAGAGACCACCTTTCTTGTTTGTATAACTTATTATGATATTTGTACCATATTGGAGTAATCGGTTTTTCTTGAAGGACTGTGTGCTAATCGTTTAATAGCACACACTAAAGACTGATTTGTTTATGAGATTGTTAGTAATTAACTATGAATCGATTATAATTACTAACAAATTTGACATTAATAAGATCTAAATTTCTTAGAAAAATTATTCCATAGTTAATTAAAGTTGATGTGAGAATTGAAATGAATATAATTGTGATATGGTGTTGCATCTTTCACCGTCATATCTGAATTTATGCATTTTGCTGATTTTATGTTTCACTCTTACTTACAACAAATTTCATCAATGATGCAAAGAATTAGACATAGAATCAAAATGGTTAAGCAAAGACTAAAACTAAAATTCCATCTTGATTTCTTGGGAGCACTGTTGCTGCCTTTGTCAAACTGCGATGAATCCATCTTTTTTCTCTTGTTATCTGGCGAAGCACCGATTAAGTCCAAAAGTGGACCTCTCCTTGAACCATGCATATTCTTAAGATATGCAATGGCAGCTTTATTTTCAGGATTGTCATTTGACTTATATG
>Ga0228710_1008965_pt1 | contig 14112 bp, 9 predicted proteins | sample MedpolnodulmetaG_FD_177995 | JGI IMG/M metagenome (GOLD analysis project Ga0228710, IMG submission 177995) | Root nodule microbial communities from Medicago polymorpha collected in Santa Monica, California, United States - pink nodules | ecosystem: Host-associated > Plants > Roots > Nodule...
TACCCGAAGTGAAGCAAAAATATTTGACATCAGTTTCTACGGTACAACCGATGGGAAAACCTATGTTAATGTATAAAATATCACATCAAATCTGTGATTGGCTGCCCGATGTGGAAAATGACTTGTCGCAACGGTTCAAAACCCGATGTGAAATGATGCTGACATACAACATCACCTTTAGTTACATCGGTCGGGACCCGATGTGAAAAGTCGATTTCCACCGATGTGAAATGTCATTTCTGTAGTAGTGCTTGTTGTTGTGTAAGGAAAAATCATTGGAGATTTTAATTTGTATAAATAAAATTTACCTTGACCCAACGAAAGTCTTCTAAATCAAGGAAAAGTCAAGTCATGGCAACTATAATTCTCTTTTCTTTATACTTTTTGAAGATCGATCGCAAGGCGTGATGTCACCAACTTGACATATACATATTACTAGCATTTGTGAAGATTCATTGGCGTCTTGCGGTCCTTGGTCAAAAATTTGAGAGTTGAGACTCAATTTGGTTCGTTAAAGAATACAACTTTTAGTTTACTACAAAGAACAATTAAATCCTCAAATATAATCTAAACTTAAAACTGAGTTTTGTGGCTGATATGCAACTTTTTATTTGTCTACCATAGTAGCAGGTCATATCACGTTGGCTAAGAGGAGTAAGGATTCTCTCCATTTATTTAAAATAAATAATGTCATTTGGTGAGAGATAAACGTAAAAAAGTAGATGATGGATCATATCACTAAGTGAGTCTCATCACTATTAATTGTTAGCGAATAGACAGACACTACCATGTCCATCTGTCCGCTCTTTTCCCAGCGTTAGCGTGTGTGAATAATTTTTTTTTGTCAAGTAGCTTAGTGACTTGAACTCACACATTTTAAATGTGGAGAAGTTGGATGTATGGGGTTCGAACCCCAACCTCTGCATATATTATGCATTGTATTGCATGTACATTTTATTATGTTTGTTTATAGTATATAGTTGCCTTTTGGATCATAAAATTTATAAATGAGTTGTAAAAATGTAAACCCTAATTCATTCACTAATAATAAGATGGAATAATATTGTTTTTATAGTCAGAGACATAAGCAAACTTGGCCAAAATTCTTAATCAGGCACCATGTTTCATTATTTTACGCTGTATTGTTCCTTTATATCTTCTCTTATGAGTTGCTACTCTAACAATATATGTTCAAGTTGCTAATGAACAATCTACCAAAAGTAAAGCTACATGGGCTAAAGGTGCAAAATGAATCTAATTTTACAATAGTACCATGTCAACATCTTGAACAGAATAATACTTTTGTTGTCTTGTTTCCTACTTTTTTTTTTTTACCAAATCTTGTTGCCTATTTCTTACAAACATAAGACTACCGGTCAACGCTGAAGTTTCACTGCCGACCACTGCGATTCGTCGAAGCTCCGCCGATAGTCACCATAAAATCCCAGGTCGCCGTCGAGCCACCATGGTCAACGCCGGTTGACCACCATCTGCCACCACTTGTGACCATAAGATTTTTAACTATTTAATTAATATTTCTGAATTATTAAGTGCTTTTGTCAAAAAAAGTTATTGGGCTAAAAAAACAATGTTGGGCCTTGATATATTTGGACTGAACTGCTTAAAAAGTTTGAAGATTGCTTTTTTGACATTCATTGTGTCTTAGTAACACAAGTAAATGACCAAAAAATCCAGCGGTAGTTAACTGCCAGCGTGTTTTTTAGTTATAAGTCAGCGGTAGTTAACTACCGTTGGGGGTATTTTAGTCTTTTACTTATGTTTTTAGGAAGTATTGAAAGTCAGAAAAGCAATTGTCAAAAAGTTTTGGGCCGCATATACTTGGATTGAATTCATTAAAAAAATACACTTAAATAAATAATACACCCCTTCAAACAAATAATACACTTTAATTTATGGATCGGATGTACATCCATCCGTTAATAACCTATCAATGGATGGATCAGATGAATTTTATATTTAATGGATTGGATGGAATTTTTTTTAAAAATATTCAGTGGATTTGCATGGACTAATGAATATGAATTTTTTTGATCCATGGATCCAAATCCATCCAATTTATCCACCCACATCTAGGTAGAACAACCACATAAGTGAGAGTCTTTCACAAAAAAAAAACCACATAAGTGAGAGAGACGTTACACTCTTATCCAAAAATTAAGGCAATGAGTTTATGGATCTTCTCATTTATAAAATGTTCAACCTCCATTTTTCTATTCGATGTGGGACATATAACTCATACTTGCACACAACAGAAATGTTCCTAAATTTAGTGTGGAACTCAACATTCAGTATAATTTGTAAAAATAAATAAATAAAAAGAGCTACTTAAAATGAAGTTTTTAAAAATAAATTCTAAAAACGGTGTTTAACATATAATTCAAATATTAAAAGACCAGATGAACATTTAAATACATTGAAACACAAATTTGAATCCTCAATTCTTCACTTTTCATCGTTATTATGTGTGTGTGAATTTTGTCATTGGACTCTTTAGTTAAAAAAATACTCAATGTTTAACCCAATTTCTCTTAAAATAATAAAGATCTCAAACAAATTTCAACAGCACCTCTCCATAAACGTAAAAAAATAAAATAAAATAGAATATCTGTTTTTTGCTTTTGGAATTTTATGACGGAAACAAACAATCTTTTGTTTTCTGCTTAATTGCATATTTTTGGTCCTTTTTTAATTTATCATGCTCTGAAAAATAGTCTCTCTATTTTTAAGATCAAACTTCTTTGTCCTTAAAATATCGTACTTATTGCAATTTTGGTTCGAAACCAGATATTTTGATTTTTGATTTTTTGGCCTTAGAAGTGATAATTATAGTTTCGATTCTGAATATGAATAGGAAATACCAATTTTGAGGCAAAACCATAAATGTGAAACAAATCAATTTTAATTAAGCATGTGCAATGTGAATGCATTTTTTTTAACACTTCTATAAAAGGAGTAAGTTCTCACGCATTATGTGTTTATAGGTAACATATTTCACACGTGACCTATATGTGAAAATGATGAATGAAAAGTTTATTTGTTTCACTCATGTCGGCTGCTTAATTTTTTGCTTAATTTTTCTTTTTAAGGAATGTCGGCAGCTTCATTTGTTATTTTACATATTGACTATGAAATAAAGTAGTTTATTTTGTCACGTGTGTAAAATAAAATAAACATGCACTTTACAATTTTTTTTGGAGGTGCACTTTCTTTTTAGGAGTCAAACTAACCTACTAGTAAAATTAAAATTGAGAAAATCGAACTTAAGACATAGAGGGGTGCAATTACATGATTATGTGACGTAACTGAAAAATGATAGGAACCTTTGTCTTTTATTGGTATTCGCATGGTGTGAAATATATAATACTTAAAATAATTATCTCACATATTGACACTGATGTCTTTGTTAACCTTTCATATGAAAGGGCACCAGTGAAAAAATGGCATACCGCCCCCAAAAGAAAAGTAAGAAAGAAAATGGAAGAAAGAAGATAAATATGAGTTTTAGCATGAAGAATATGGAAGAAAGGAAGAGTATTTGTAGGTAGAGAATCACATAGACTGTATCTACATCAGATGATTTTGTACAAACCCACTATATATCTCATTGAAACAAATTTTTAGTATATATATTTGGTACAAACACTGAAAGTCATGGAAGTGCAAATGAATAGTGTGTGGACTTTTTTTACTTATTGAGCAAAAACCAAAGCAATTTTATTTAAAAAGAAAAATGTTGCAGAAGATAAGCATCACTAGAGACAAGATAAAGATAAACCAAACCCATAGAGATAAAAAGTAAGTAATTTGCAACTAACTAAACTTAACCCTAATCAAGATTATGCAGCTAAGGTTCTGCATCTAGAAAAAAACTACCATTAATTTTGTTTTTTAGAGATAAACAAAGTCTCTTTAGTGATTGACACAAGACCCTTTAGGTGAAATGATATTAGTGGCTGTTCCATGAACATTATTGCACTTCACAGAAGCTGGCTTCTTTCGATTAATTGAGGTAATTTTGATTTGATTAAGGGTGATATCGTAACACCCTATCTTAGCACAATCCAATACAATAGCATTTTCATCAATACATGTTCCACAGATATTACTGAATTTGATGTTACTTATTTTCACTGCTTGGTGCTGCAACAAAAATGAAAACAAAAATAATGTAAGTATGTTAGAATTTTGAACAAAATTAATCAACACTAAGTGAGAGAAAAATTAATTATGTTAACCTGTTCGGGGGTCTTCATATAATGTTGGTCAATATATACAGGGAAATTTGTTTGATTTAGTATTATATCCTCGAAGATGATATCTCTGGCGTATCCTTTTCCACCCTTCAAAAATATATTGGATTTTTGTTAATTCAATTTAACATAAAAATACATAGGATAATGTATTATTATATAGTTTTATTGATTTCAAAATTATATCATTACCGGCCATGTTTTGATTTTAACAGCACTATCAGCTCCATTGAATGTACAATTCTTGATACTTAAATGTTCTGCAAATTCTGTTGAACCATGCCCTCCTAGACTCCCTACACTGCATGTGAAATTATTCATTTATTATGAAACAGAAATTCTAGGTGAATACTCAAAAATTAATAGTACAAATAACTAGATTCATATCTCAAATTCTTATTCCTAAAAAAAAATCTCATATTCTAATTGGTAATGTTAAACTGTATAATATATGCAAGGTCCGGGGTTCAAACCCCATAGACCACCAAAAATTGTATTTGTAACATAAATCTAAGTTTCTAATAAGTACAAATGTGACTTTAAGTATATATTTTTGACAAACCTAATGCCGTGACCAGGCCCACATGTAACTTGGCTGACGTTGACAAATTGTGATCCACCTTTGATAGCAATACAATCATCGCCTATAGTATAAGAAATGTTAACAACAACACTTTCTTTTCACTTCTAAAAATTGTTTAGTGATCAAATTATTTTAGGTGATATAGCGATCGAATGTTAAAATCGTTTGTTTATCATTGTCACTATATGAGTTAGTGAACGATTTAACAAATGTGGCTAAATCACTAGTCATTAATATTAGCGATTAGCTTAATGATAGATGTGTAAGGAAAAAACATAAGCATATTTTTACCACTTCGTATTGGAATGTCATGAACATTGACCCGAATTGCCCTTGTTAAATCAATTCCATCAGTGTTGTGACTTTCTTTTGGTGAATTAATATGAATATGGGAGATAGTTACGTCTTGGCTATCCGTCACCGCAATATGTGGTCCTGGCCCATTGATATGAGTGAGTCCAGTTATTTGAAGCCCATCACATTTATCAAACTGCAAAGCCTGCGTTCCAAACATTGTAATTATTGAGAAAAATATATTTCAATTCGTGATTGTTTGATGAGAATTTCTATTATATAAAGGGTCATGCTAACCAGAGCCTCTAAGACACTGGTTAAGGATACCAAAAACACCGGTTAGCATTTCCCTTATATAAATCATAACAATGGTAAGAATTTCTAACCGTAGGTATTCTAGGGCATCCTCCGGTCCCTTTCACCTGCAAGTTTTAAAATAGTGTATTGTTTGATGATTAATGTTACAAATAATGATTAACACCAAAAACAAAAATGCGATTGCAAAATAATTTGTTTTTTTTTTTACCAATAGTGTACTAAATTATAGTAGGTAATTAATAAGGGAAATGTAAATAACGGTTCCCGTTTCTTCTTTTGTGGGGAAAGTTTTTCTTTTTTAACTCGTATGACTCAATGATCGATTAATGAAGACCAATCTCATCGCATATTAGCAATGAATTCAATTGAAGTCGGAGCAAAATTATGTATGGTCTAGCACAACACAAGAATTGACATATGGAGGATTCGAACTCAAGACCTAGAGATAAGTATACTATGAGGTCTCAAGCCTCGATCATCAAACCAATCATTGAGAATTAACTATTGAATTCAGATTCTTTGCAGCAAGGGATTCCACATTCACACATCCAAAAAAGTATATAATATTTATTTTTATTTTATAATTTCAAATATCAAATTTAATTTGAAATCAGACCTTTTAACTTGATAATTAGGCACAGACAATACATATTCTATTTTTATTGTTAGTATAATACATGTATAAATGTTTATGTACATTACCCTGCTCCACCAGTCTTCACCGTTACCATTTATCACTCCTGATCCATCAAGTATCAATCCATGTATGTTAAAGAAATGAATCCAAAATAGCGAACACTCTCTTCCCCAATCACCTTTTTTAGGTGCTAATATGTTTCCCATAATCTGCAAATGTATCACACATTTGACATAATTAAGTTATTAATTTGTATATTGAAAGAGATAAAAAATAAAATAATATGAAGGCTTCTTATTACTCGTGTACCTTGATATTAATATTTTTAGAATGACAAGGGCCACTGAAATTTAGAGTTGGACGCACAAAAAATGAATGCCCATTTGGCACCACCAGCGTATTCCCATATCTACCACCACATAAGGCTCTGAATGCTTCCACAAAAGCCTATAGAAAAATATTGTATATATTGAGATTATAAATGAAAGAAATTGTTGTAATTATAATTTACAATAAACTTACATCAATTAAATAAGAGTACAATTAAGGGTCGGAGTTCTAATCTCCATAATCTAATTTACTTATGAAAAAAAAAATACTTTGCTCGAAAGAAAAAATATTTAAGGGTCTGTTTGGCGCGCATGATAAACAGACATGATATGATAAAACTATCATATCATACTGAAATCCGGTGTTTGATGTACCAATAAAAATAGGGTATACATACTTTGCTATCATCGGTTCTGCCATCACCTTTGGCACCGTATTGAATCACGTTAAGGGTATTCACACCATTTACAACCCATGAGTTGCATGAAGCAATAGAAAGGATCAAAATGTAAACTATAAGCAAGTCCTGTAACACAAATTAGATAAATAATGAATAAAAAAAGTCATATAAAAATATCATGAATGAAATAAAGAGTTGTTTGCAGGCAAAAGAATAAAGCAAAATACCAACCATCGTTTGTATTTGCTGACAATGGATATTGCATAAACTAATTACTGGTATATGGTTTTGACACAAATTAAAGAGACGTTGTAAGCCCCAAATTTAGTTTTTTTTTACAAAAATGAAATAAAACAACATTAATAAAATTCTTAAAAAAAATATTGGTAATGAATTATAATTATGTCCATTAATGAGAATAAAGAAATAATAATGATGAGGCCTTTTTCTTTTTCTTTTTTGACCAAATGATGAGGCCTTTTCTGAAAAATATATAGATGGAAACAACATAATGCACTTTCCTTTTTTTATTTTGATCAGGGAGCACTGTAAATTCTAAAATTGCTTACTTCCATTGTTGCTCATACATACTAAGATCATATAGGATATAAACTTGTTCCTTTTCTTTTACTCCATTTATTTAATAGAGAACAAGTAAATGTTTATTAACCATCGTTTGTATTTGCTTGCTGATAATGGACATTGCATAAACTAATTCTATGATTGACGTAATTACATTTTTAGTCCCTTAACTTAATTTCCGATAACAGTTTAGTGTTTTATCTTTTTTTATTTCAATTTGGTCCTTTTTGTCCATTTTCATATGAATTTTTAAGCTTAAAATTCATGATTTTATTTTCTTATGGTCTTTCAGTCTTCAAATTCATGATCGCGTCTATTTTTGCATAAGAATATAAGATTTGAAGCTTGAAAATGTATATGAAAATTGAAATGAAAAAAAGATAAAGGACCAATATATTACTTGAAATTAAGTTAAGGGACTAAAAGTGTAATTTTATTTCTGTGATTAGATTTTTCTTGAGCATGTAATTTATATACAATGAAATGGATTGTATTTGGTGTCCGGGGAAGCACGGAATGGAAGATTATCTTTTTGCTTCTTCGAGTGGAACCCACCTCATTTATTCTTATTCCGCTTCCTTCTCTCTTTCTCCTCTTTCCACTCTCTCACTCCACACAAATTATTTCTTCTTACTGGTTTTCATACATTCTGTTCTTCTTCCCAATAATCAAATTTGATCACAATATTTCTAATGAAAACAACCAAATCAAATTCCTTCAATAAAGTAGGTATATTATTGGTACTAATAAAAACAGTGAAATCAAATTCCATCATCAAGTTCCTGTGAATTGATGTTATTACTTATTGTAAATCATCAGAGAGTGAATTGTTGAAAAATTTTAAACTTCAGGATTAACAAAAAGATGAATACTTAGTTGATGCTGAAAATGAAATCAAATTATCTTGCAAAACAGTTTACATACTGTGATTTACCGTGAAATATTGAAATTCTCTAGAAAGATCTAAAATTCAATAGGTTTAATCCAACTTTTATGGGTTGTTGATTCTTTAATCCCTATAGATCTGTCACCAATTAATTGAAGCTAAGGACGGACAAATCTAAAAGGATTGAAGGTTAGTGGGGAGAGTGTAAACATGATATGGGTGGGTAATGGAAGAAGAAGCTAGCAGAGAGAATGAATAGAGAGAGAACAGAAGAAAAGAAAGGAAGAGAGAGAGAGAGAGAGAGAGAGAGAGAGAGAGATTGAGACGAGGGTGTGGTCTGAGAAAAGCTGAGGACGGTGGTGGCTGGCGACTGGCGTGAATGGAGGATGCGGTGGTGAAACGTGAAAGAGATCGGTCGTAAGTTCAGAGAGAGAAGAGAAGGATGAAGAATGTGTGTTGGGGATGTAAGATTTACCAAAATAACCCTACTGCCAAAACAAATTTTTAAAGTCCATCAATTAATAAAAAAAATGGAATAAAACAAATGATAAATTGTTATTTAATCAACTAGATAGATGATCCGTGCGTCGCACGGGTCTTTTTAGCTTAAACATATTTTCCAATAGTAGAATGGTGTTTTCTGTTTAGCCCTGCACACATTTGAGACAACATATATAATTTACACACGCGTGATAAACCACATATGATGAGACTGTATATATTTTTATTTTTTTGGATAGTTTTGTTTAAGACAACATTCAATTAACCCAAAAGTATTTTAAACCAAAATAGAATATATGATGTCACGTGTAATGTAAATTTGATTAAATAAAAAGGTTAAGCAATTCAAATTGTATTCTTATTCTCGTATCAACATAAAATGACACTCTTAAACAATCATGTGGTGCTTTTTTTGAATTATAAGCAAGATGATACATCCAACATACATTTATTCGTAACCAACGTTCCAGAATTGCATTAAAAATGGTAGGCTTGGTGCGGTTTATTCTTGGTGAAAAACATTCCATTCAAACTATCTAGCGAATACGGCAAGTTTAGTAATCTTATGCATCTATTTTTTACTCTGCAAACAAATGTAAAGATGATTGTTCATGTTATTGTTTTTTATCATAATCAGAACCAAACAACCCAAGTTGGCAACTGCTCCCTTACTTACAACGCACAAAACATCACATTAACCTTCAAAACTATACAATCTTGCAACTGGTATCTATTTCACATTATTTATTTTTCAGCGTAGATACAAATACGTTTTTAAGTTACCAGAACATCACACTAAAAAATGTTATTTTGATTATAAGACCAGAAAATATAAATTATGATATATATCGAAGATGACGTTGGGAGATTAACAACTAATTGTGAGAACAACTTGCTTCTAGTTTAGTTGTTAATAGCCATAATATAAACACTCAATGCATTGCGCAAAAATTAAATGCCAAAAAAACTAAGCTTCAAAATGAATTGGCATCAAAATAAAGTGCAATTGGATTAAGGGCCCGTTTGGATTACCTTATTTTAGAGCTTATATAAAACAGCTTATGCAAATAAATAAGTTTTTATGTATTATTTATACGTTTTTAAGGTAGTTTATGAAAAACCTGTTTATGAAGATACAATTTTCATTAGTGAGAGTTTATAAATTAAAATAAAAACATATTTATTTACATAAGCTATTTTTCATAAGCTCAAAATAAACTCAAACCAAACGGGGCCTAAAAGCAGAAACGTTACATCATATCAAAGAGTCAAAATGCTCGATTACAAAATGGAAATTAACTAAGGAAATTAAAAACAGAACACTAAAAAAACTGATACATTCGCAACCAACAAATCTAAAGACCCAACATCAAAAAACTGTCACATTCGCACCCAACATCATCTTCATGTAACCAAACACTAATTTCAATTGACAGTAACATAGAGAGTATCATTCTTTCCAGCAGCAGGTGCCCCAACAACAGAATAATGTTGTTGCAGCCAAACAAACGATACCCACATCTTCCACGTCGTACTCCACGATATACAACCTATATTTCATTCGCAACGTGTTAACAACTTTGCCCAGATCAGAAACAGGGTTTGGAATCAGCGGACCTATCAAATTAATAACGTAAAACAATCATTAGACGTGAAAGAGTGGCTTGATATGCAATACAATAGAAAAATTTGTATTTACCCATGACAAATATGGAATAATAAACATGAATGCAATTAGTTTTTTTTTTCTTTCTGTCTTGCATGTATATATATATATATAGCCAAGAGAGTTGGTGTTGCAAGTTGTGCATATGCGTGGGAAAGGTGCCAGACTTAATGGAGAGTTGTATTTACATGGAGTATCCCAATGGACAAATTAAATGCAATTAGTATTTCTAGTTAGTGTATTTTGAAAATCAGAATGAAAAGAATATGTATAGACTACTGTACCACCGATTTTCACTTATTTTTTTAAAGAATAAATTCGAAATTCAAACTGAAATGGATTTGGGAGGAAAATATTTTTAAGGTTAACCTGATTAGCATTTAATGTTGCGAAAATAGAGTTAAAATATTAGGGTTTAGTTGTTGCAAACAAAACAACTTTTTGTAATAAGAGATGGTGGGGTCAGTTTTTTTGGTCTACCATGTAACCATCAAAAAGTTACAACAATTATTAAGTCATAGATCTAAGCTATCCAAATAAAAAACTATTAAATCAATGTTTGTTGTTAAATTTTTCCATAATGGGAAAGAACTTCCCTTTTCCATTCTAAACCTCACCATCAAAGATATATCTTCGCAATGGTTTTTGGCGAAAAAGTTGGAAGCCTTTTCTATGAGTGGTTCATAAATCTCATGGATTGTATGCATATTTCGATGATTTTTTTTTTTAATATGTTTTCAGGTGGTAAAATTAGTACCGTTAGTATTTATTCCCTTATTTTGGGTGTAGTACATCTTGTACTTGTATCTATTTTTCATTGAATAAATTTATCTTTGTTGTTAAAAAAAAAAACCAATGTGTCTTTAAAAGATGAAATAAAACAACATTAAGAGAATGAATGGAAACAAATAAACAAATAATAAAGATGAAGTCTTTTTTGAAAAATATATAGATGGAAACAACGATATCATGATTTGAGAACATAAATCACTCCATTTTTATGTGTTAACATCCGGTTCTTAGGAGAAAGGGGCCTAGTAATTTGTAGTTCGATTGAAAGATAAGTAAAGCTCAGTCGAGAGTTATTTTTGTAAGGAATCGACTCGGGTTCTTTCGAACGATTTGTCCTAGATTGATCTCATTAGTCACTTGAGTTCAATCACTTAGTTTAAAGAACTCCATTTTTATTTTTATTTTTCCGTCAACTCCCATGGTCAAGAATTGTTCCATCCAGGAACTGAACTCGGGTTCTCTTAAACGATTCATTCTTTTGTGAAGTTCATTAAACAGTTGAGCTCAATCACTTGATTTAAAGCACTCCATTTTTGTTCATATGTTAATGCATTTGAAAATTCACCGCTAGTTCGTTGCATCGGTTCGATGAATTTTACTTGCAAAGTCAAGAGTAACTGTACTTCACGCACATGGGTGGAAATCGAAAATAAGTCAGCCAACAAACAAGAGCCAACATTTGAGTCTACTATAGGCACAAGTCAGACCAAGCTTTTTTTGTTAGATAGATAATATTGAGACTTTTAAAAAAGCCTATTTGACAAAACAAAGGTCCAATTTCAAACCACAAAGAAAGTCTTTTAGGTTTTTCAGACCGATGTACATAAGTAAATATGAATAATTTATTTTTATAAATATTTTTATTATATTATATTTTATACTTTGTTTTAAATTTTCATTTTTTATTGAAAATGTTTTCATTAAATTAATCATATTAGATTGCATTAATTTTTCATATATTTTAATGTATTATTATAAAATAAAATTGAAATGGTTTGTCACAAAAAATGATACTCTCTAAATATCATTTTGAATATCAAAATATAACTTAATCTCATTAGATTATCGTTAGTCTTAAAATTTGTGATGTAGGCAAATTGACTGCACGTATCGAAGATGAAGTGGCGCGCAAAAAAAGGCTCAATAGGAATAGTGTAGATTTGGCATTCGGTGTCAGATTCACTCGAATTATACCTTTTCAAAAAGGGAATTCGCTCACGAGCATAACTTAGGAATTTTCCATGATGTAGGGTGAATTTAGCCATTCGAAGTCATCTGAAGGCCTAAAACCACATTTTATTATTTTAGCACAACTTTATTATTTTTCTGTTTTTGTTTCTGTTTATTATTTTTGGCCCATCAAGGTCTGTTATTTGCCTAGTACTTAAACTAAACATTCGTAGCCTAAGATGCAGTTTTTCATTCAATAGAATTATCGAGAACTTTTCTCAATTCTGATGGATTCTGGAAACCCTTATTTGACAGGTTTATCGCTTGCGACTTGTCTGTTTATCTTTTAGGTTTAACGCTTGTTAATTCTTGCTTTCGTTCTGCGTCAATTTGGGTCAGATTACTTACTTAAAGACGATAATTAATATGAAATACACCGTTAAATAGGCTTATAGGCTATAACAAGCTTTCAAAAATGCCAGAGTTAGGTAAAAACAATGATACGTAATAGGTCAGGCTTATGCATTGGTTTTTGTTGATTATGCCTGACTCAAACATTACAAAGCCAGTTTTGTTCAACCTATTTCTACCCTTATTCACACATATGATCATACATGTAGACAAATATCTAATTAACAAAAAAAAATTAAAAAAAATTATTATTAATTAAAGTAAAACTAATTTAAACTATGTTTTTTAAGATTACAAAGTCAAAATCTTAAATTAAACTTATATTTCTTAGACTAACAACAAAAAGTACTATTAAATATAAATTTAAAATTATTCTAAGAGTTTAATGAATATGTAATAAATCTGAAAAAATGACACAACTTTTTTTTTATTTTTTTATATAAAAGATGAGGTGAAAATGTTATGCTACAAACCATAAGACAAAGAATGGTGTATGGGACAAAATGTTCGACGGTAAACAAACAAACATGAGAATAACATAAACCAGGGGCGGATCTGGACATAAAATATCAGTGGGGCTAAAAAAAATTGTTCATAACTAAATAATACTAAATATATTAAAAATAATTGTAACAAAAAAATTACAAAAAAAAAATCTATTATCCATTTGTTTAAAATGAGGTGAAATTTTATCATTACTAACTCTTCTAAGAACAAATTTTTCTATAAACGTTACAAGACAAACATTTAATTATTGATCACTCATTCTCTTGCTTATTGACTCTTCACATATTTTATAACTGAGAAAACAAGTTTAACACTTGCAGTTGCCACTGCCAAAATCAGAGCTAACTTCAAAGGTTTGTACACCACATCAAAGATCAAATATAGTGTACTAGTTTCTTTCCACAAGCTTTGCACAAAGGAAGTTAATATTTCTTAGTGTCCAGACTATTCAATTTTTATGTGTAAGCTTTGACATTAAGCGTGCTTGTGACCTCGGGATAAATTTTAAATTAGAACTAAGAACCTACATCTTCATATTGTTTATATTTCATTGAAATAATTATTGCTATCGGTATCTTTTCTTGTTTAAAAACTTATATAAATAGCAAATTGTAGGTTGACTATTGTTGTGGGTGTTTGAATTAGAAAGGGGGAGAAAGGGAAAACGTGAGTGTTTGAATTGGCTGAGAGGAGAATGAGTGAGGGTACTGGACTGGGCCGGGTGTTTTGATCAATTTTTTTTATAAAAAAAACATTGGGATGGG
>Ga0228710_1008969_pt1 | contig 14108 bp, 9 predicted proteins | sample MedpolnodulmetaG_FD_177995 | JGI IMG/M metagenome (GOLD analysis project Ga0228710, IMG submission 177995) | Root nodule microbial communities from Medicago polymorpha collected in Santa Monica, California, United States - pink nodules | ecosystem: Host-associated > Plants > Roots > Nodule...
AAAAACTTTAATGTACATGCTTATTCTACATTAAGTGTAGTAGTCAAATAGCCAACTCTGAAAGCAATTTTACTCCCATAAATATCCTTGCAATTGTATGCTTTCAAGGATCTTGCTTTCAAGGGCTTTGCTTCAAATGTAATGGACTTTCTTGTTGCTACCTCATTAATTGTTCTCTTGTAAGTGTTGAACCACTTAGCTTGCATATAACTATTTCTTCTCCATGGAGGTACATGCATATCCATTGTTTTCATAGAATCCTTAATAGCACTGCACATTGTCCTCACAACCCTTTTGAGCTCTTCCACTTTACCAACAAATACTAAAGGGAAAACATCAAGTAAAGAAGTATATTGATTTGTAGGACGAGCTATTTCGAATTCAGCCATAAGGGATGTTTCAACAATGTAACGATTTCCACCATAATTCACATCAATGCACTCATAGTCACCCGATGGGAATTTTCTATTTCTTTCCCACTTAGATTTGCAAAGCCCTGTACACAAATAGTACAACAAAAAAAAACATTAAAACAAATCCCATGACTTGAATTGAAAGAAATTCAATCAGTAACACATTCTTAGGCTAGGTATAAGGGTTCATAACAGTGTGTAGTAAAACTTAATCAAATTTTTGAATTTAAACCTATTTTTAAATTTGATTTAATCTTAATTTAAATTTAAATCAAATTTAATGTTCTAATTAAATCAATATTAACAAATGAATGAATCAAGCAACAGTAAATAGAAGTAAATTCTTCTTACCAGCATCAAAACCTCTCTCCCGCAAACGTGACATGACGAGGCGTTTGAATACAGACAAAGACTTATCACCAGTACCACCAACAACTTGAATAGCAAGTTCAACCTCTCTTCTAATCTTCTCTTTCACAGTATCATCACCATCATCAAAAATCTGTTTCAGTATATCCTTTTTCTCCTCATAATCATACCACTCAAAATCACGATCCTCCTTATCAAAAGCAACCGCATCTTCTTCTGCTCTCACCGAATTCTTCTCCAGGAACGATTTCACAAGATCTGATAAATCAGTTGAACTTTCAGGTGAGTGTTCGCTTCCACTGCTTTCACATAACCTCACCGGAATAATCCTTCCCATTTCTAACATGGTGAATGAATAAAGTTATCTTATATCTCTCAATGGCATGCAAATGAATGAATTAAGTGATAGTAAACAAAGGATTATATAAGTAAAGTATATGTTGTTGAAATGGTGAAATGGTGTTGACATAAAATAATAACTAAGGACGAATTAGAAAGAAAGAAAGAAGATTACAATGAGATGGAGTAAGAATGATGGTACGAAGGAAACGGCGTCTTATTTATACATAAAATCTCACTTACACATTTGTCTTGTAGCAGCATGAATGTGGCCACTATTACCACATTTTTGGCCGAATATAGTTCCCAAATGCGTCTAGATTCACTTTTACAATATTGAATGTGAAATTTATTATTTTCTTGCACAAAATCAGAATATACACGTGTAACAATTACTCTATTAGTAATTACTAGTTACTAGTAATATAAAAGCACAAAATGAGAATATACCAAAACAAGTTACTACATTTATCTCAATTATAAATAAAAATCAATTTTTTAGGTACATGACTAATGTATTTAGTATGTATTACAAACCAAATACATTAAATATTGAATGAATCTAAAATATACTTTCATCGTCGTAAAATATAAACAAAATCTTGTTAACATAAATTAATGTATTTAGTACAAATTTTAAATCAAATATATTAATTCTTTTGATCGATATTTACTTATATTTTAAAATGAGGAGAGTAAATTGTTAATTATAATTTTGACTGGGGGAGTACAAATTGAGAGTTGACCAAAAAAAAAGTTACAAAATGATAATGATCCATCATGTGAATGTGATCATTTTTCAAGAAAAATATATAGTCATATGTGATCATTTTAGATTATACTTTTCTAGCCAAAATTAGAGTTATAATTTTGACCCATAGTACAATATTTATTTTTACTAATTTGACGCATACAACTTGAAGTAATAAAAAAAACTCAGTAAAAAAGTAAGTTTTATTTTGCTTACTTTTTTTGTGTTTTCTAAGAGGAAAAGAAGTAGTAAAAAATAAATAATAAGTTGAAGTAACAAGTTTATATAACATAAGAAAAAATATATGAATTTGTCCTAAAAATGCAGCAATTTTAAATTTCTTAATGGGGAGGTTTACCCTTTACTATTGTCTTATTCGATTCAAGATATTAGTCTTTGCAATGGGTGCAAAGAATAAGTGGCGGATCTATGTTAGCGATCATGTGTGCCACAACCCACTGCATCCTACCAAATAATTTAATTTCTTTTATAGGAGAAATTACTAAAATATCATCGGGTGGATTGCTTTCAAGAAATCGAAAAGCCAATGACATGCCTTTAACGATGATATCCTTATGTTCCATATCATAGTTGTCCACAAGAAGTAACAAAAACTCAAGAAGAGTGTTGTGCACACAATCCTCCAAAGTCCAAATGAGATTATTCTGCCTGATGTGGTTCCTACTATCTAGATGGGCTGTTATTGGTTGGCTTTTGACAACTTTTAGGAGGAAAAATCACGTTGACGCCAATGCGAAACTGGCTTTGTTTTATGATTGGCTCTTTTTTGATGAAAATGTGGACAATGTCACATGACCAACACTCTTCTTGAGTTTTTGTAACTTCTTGTGGACAACTGTTATATGGAACACAAGGATATGATTGTTAAAGGCATCTCATTGGTTTTTCGATTACTTGAAAGCAAAGGTATGATTCAGTCGCTTGATGTTTTGACTTCTTGTCCTACATTGTTTCCTTCTCTAAAAGAGGGATTGAGTAGGCTATTATCATGTGGAAATCTTGGAAGTTCTAAAGGATTTCTGCTACGTAGTTAGTAGTCGACCATGGTTGCCTTCGAAGATGCGTGTGGCAATCTATTTTATCTATTTTGTCTACATTTACCTTCGTCTTTTGTTAAGCAATGTCTGTTTAGTTGGATATAACCAACATTGTAAAGCTACTTTGGACAATTATCTATTACCTGATTTTAACTCAAGTATCACAAGCTATTGTCTTTTTGAATATCACTTGACTTCTTTAGCATCATTAGCATGTTGTTTTAGGCAAATTGGTGATACAGTTATAAATTTATCAGTATAAGAAACTTAGTTGAGGTTAACTTTCAAACACCGTTCTTTTTAATATAAAAGTATATTGGATATTTTTGAAATATATGATACGTAAAATGTGATTGAATGTTATAGATATCCATGAGAGCACTATATATTCAATCAAAGGTTATCTGGAAACCATTTTCCCTCGTATATTCCCATATTCGTATAGATATTCTGTGTTGAAAGGTCCTTCATTTGTCCACAAATAATTTAATTAAACAGGAGCAATACTACATTTGGTGATGCCTTTTATAGCTTTTACAGAACTGCATCACTAACTTATTTTTGTTTTGCATTTTGATGAGATGAGTTGCATTTTATTCTTCTTTATTTGATTGATTTATTCTTTCTGTTGTTTTCAGTACTGAACCAACCGGCCAGGCCAACAAACAGTGTAATTTCTACGAAGTTTATATATCAAACCATACTTACATCACCATTTTTTAATAAATCATGAGCTTAGCCGATACTACAAGGACAATGTCAAGAATAGGGCTGGCTGCTATGAGATAAGAGAATAATTCTTGGGAAAAAGGACAGAAGAAAATAGCACTATGCCTAGAGAGTATTGTGATAAAACCAACTGTGTGTTCAAGAATCAACTGCATTTCTGTATATGAAGTGTTCCATGCCTAGGGAGTACTACTAATTAATAGTTAAACCAAATTACCTTATTGATGGCTGACATACAATTTTTTAAATGAATTTCGAAAATTCTTACACGCAAGCTCTAGGGTAGGCAAATGTGTCTCATAGGCTTTACGTTTTCTTGAAAGCGAAGGTGTGGTTCAGTCGCTTGATATTTTGACTTCTTATCCTACATAGTCTCTTTTTCTAAAAGATGGATTGAGTAGGCTATGATAATGTGGAAAGCTTGGAAGTCCAAAAGGATTTCAGCCAGGTAGTTACTGGTGCACCATGGTTGCCTTCCAAGTTTCTCAAAATTTGTCGTTATTCTAAACTAATGTACCTAAGAGTATTATAGGAATATGTAGCAAGCATTATACACATATTAAGACCCCTTTCTTATAAATTTAATTGCAAGTTATGATATTATACATACTTTTTCCATTAGAAAATGTATGTAGCAATCTATTTGTTTTGCATTTGTTAGCTTTTGCAAAGGCAGCAGAAGCAATAAGCTCAAGACAGAAAATTAAGGTTCAAAAATGGTGGAAAAGAAAGAAGAAAAAACCGAAAAATTAGAGAAGACAACAATGTTTTGTGAACAAAGTATTAAAAGTTAAGATACTTTGATACATTAAACTTATGCATACACTATAAATATATAGAGTCAAGGCATAAGTTTGTTTGTAAGACTGAACATAAAATCTGCACTAAATCTACTTTTAAACACTAGCCATCATTACCCAAGAACACTAGGCATCATTACCTAGGACTGCTTTACTTACCAAATAAGCAACGATCTAATCATGACACTTAAACAAACAACACTTTAATTATGACAGAAAACAACAACACAATTAATTATTAAACCAGAAAAATATCAATCTCCAACGCTCCTCCTTGATATTTTTCTTGAAAAAATTCCAAGCATTGATCTCATCTTTCCAACCTTCATCTGATAAAACTTCATTGGCCAAATTTATGTATCTGTTGCAGCGGAAACACATTGAGCTTTAGTTGATGATTGGGTGATCCCTTCTTGCTTCTTCGAACTCCAAACGGACACAACACGACCAAATGAAAAAACGGAATCAGATGTAGTCTTGACATCGTTGCCACTTTTATTTTGAAAAACACACAAGTCATACACCGAGGCATCAACAACATTACAACCAACATCCTTCTCAATAATCTTTTTCTGCTCCTACTTGGTAACTTTATAGCCCTCAAAATAAGCAGCTTCAGTATACCTCGCAGTCTCTAACATAGCAATATTGCATCTAGCATAATTGTCATTCAAAGTTCCTCTTTTTTGGGCTGAAAAATTTGCATCAACTCTACTTGGAAAAACACGCAAGGATGTCCTTTTCCACTCCACTAGAAAGCTTTTTCTTTTCATTTCGACAATCATTGATTTAGATCCAAAAGGATCAAAAGTAGTGCATTTCATATCCTTAAAATGCAAAGAATAGTTTTTCTCCATCATTTGTCCAACACTCAAAAGACTTTGATTTATCTCAGGCACAAATAAAACATCTGAAATATATTTTATACCTGATAGAGTTTCAACAACCACAACTCCTTTGCCTTTGACCTCAACATGTTGTTCATTGCCAACGACAACTTTGGAGTAAAAAGATTCATCAAGTTCTTTAAACAAACTAACATTGTTAGTTATATGATTGGTGCATCCACTATCTATTAGCCATGTTTCTTTGCTACTACATGCTAAATAGCAAGAAGCCTTAAACAATTGCTCCTCATCTTCTTGGTGGTCCTCAACAACTCGAGCTTGTTGCTCCTGCTGGTTTGTTTTGTTTTTACAAACCTTCTCTACATGACCAAGCTGGTTACAAGCTCTACATTTAACTCCTGGCCTATACCAACAAAACTTATCTAAATGAGTATCTTTTTTGCAATGTGGACACGGTGGAAACTTCTTTTTCCCAAAACTTTTAAAGCTTCGATTTTTGCCTTTGTTGCTAGCCAAAAAGGCACCTTCGACATTTTCTTCCATCCTTAAAGATCTTCTTTGTTCAGAAGCTTGCAAAACATTAACAAGCTCTGCAACTGTGATTTCTGAAAAATTCTTATTTTCTTCAAGAGATGAAATTTTTGCTTCAAACATCTCTGGAAGACACACTAGTATTTTTTCCACAACTCTTTCATCACTGAGATCTTCTCCCAACAATCTGATTTGTGCAACAACTTTAGAAATTTTGTCAGAAAACTCTCTAACAGATTCAGTTTCTTTCATTTTTAGTGCTTCAAACTCTCTTATCAAGTTTAGCACTTTCATTTTCTTTGTTCTTTCACTTCCTTGGTACTCCTCCTTCAGCTTGTTCCAAGCTTCTTTTGCAATTTCAAGATTCAAAATCTTGATAAAAATGTCATTATGTAGAGCTGCATGAATGCCCGCCAAGTTCAGATAAGGGAATGCTTCCCCCAACCATTAAAGGAAAGCGCTTTAGGTAGGTGTGTGTTGACCATGCACTCTCGCGTCATGTAATGTCGTATGATAGGATAGAGGTGGTGTGGTGATTGACCTCAATGCTAATGGTTATCCCCAAGGTTCAACGAATGAATGAAGCTATGATCGTACCCGGATAGAAATGACGGTCTTCCTCTGATGTCTCTAAGCCGGCCATAATAGAATAGATAGGCAAAGCAGCCAATAGTAGTCTGTTTTAGCCTATCGATAGATAGTAGGTTGCTAACAGAATTACTCCCTCCTACTCCTACCTTGCTTAACAAAGGCTTTCTCATGCTTTGAATGCCGGCCGGGTCCACGGCCGTCTAAATCGACAGAGACCTGTACCTCATTCTTAACACCCCTTACAGTCTCGAGCTATTTCGCCCTTAGCTCGGCGTTCATCTTTCCGGTCTAGCTCAACGATGCGATGAGCTCTTTAGATGTTCAGTCTGTTCGGACGGATATGACGTTGCATGTCATCATCATGGGAACCTCATCATCGCAGGTATCCTCGGGTCCCGACAGATATCCGTCTGCAGGCAAGAGCTCTACCTTCTTTTGCCACTTTATCACTATGATTTCTTATTTGAGCTAATGTTGGGTTGTTTGGGAGAGGTGGTGGATTGTTGCCCTTTTCAACCACATCCCACAAACTTTGAGCTCTCAAATAAGGCTTCATTTTTATAGCCCACAAATCAAAGTTTTCTCCTGAAAACACAGGAGGTGGAGGTAAAAAAAACCACTATTGAAAGCCATTTTTGGTGTTTAAAAGTTTTTTTGTAAAGGTTTTCTTGATGGTTTTATCTCACCCTTAAAGTTTTACACTAGTTTTCTAACCTCACAGACCCGTTAAGATCAATGGGGCTCTTGATACCAACTGTTAGCTTTTGCAAAGGCAGCAGAAGCAATAAGCTCAAGACAGAAAATTAAGGTTAAAAAATGGTGGAGAAGAAAGAAGAAAAAACCGAAAAATTAGAGAAGACAACAATGTTTTGTGAACAAAGTATTAAAAGTTAAGATACTTTGATACATTAAACTTATGCATACACTATAAATATATAGAGTCAAGGCATAAGTTTGTTTGTAAGACTGGACATAAAATCTGCACTAAATCTACTTTTAAACACTAGCCATCATTACCCAAGAACACTAGGCATCATTACCTAGGACTTTACTTACCAAATAAGCAACAATCTAATCATGACACTTAAACTTAAACAAGCAACACTTTAATTATGACAGAAAACAACAACACAATTAATTATTAAACCAGAAAAATATCAATCTCCAACGGCATTTCCCACACTCTTTTGCTAAGAAATAGCTGTTCAGTATGGGCTTGCGAGTTTGGAAATGAAATAACTGAATGCATTTTTAAGTGTGATTATTTTAGGAACCTAGGAATTGAAATAATGAACAATTAACTCTTCATTATCTTATATCCTAACAGATTATCAATTTCATGTGCGGTGTGGCAGTTTAATTTAATGATATTAGAGGCCAAATAGCAGCTAGATAATCCATTACTATATAATTTTACGACACTATTGTCAACAATAGCAAGATTTGTCATCGGCCTTTTTTAGTCTTCGGATTTTTTAATTTTTTAATGTCAACCTACTTTTTATAATTTTCTTTTTCCTGTTTTTAACTCAAGTATCACAAGTTTTTGTCGTTTTGAATATCACTTGACTTCTTTAGCATCATTAGCTGAGGTTGATACAGTTATCAGTATAGGGACTTAGTTGAGGTCGACATTCAAACACCATTCTTTTTAATTTAGAGGTATTGGACATTTTTGAAATAAAGGATATGTAAAATGTGATAAATAATATAGACAGCCTTGAGAGATATATATTCAATCATATGTTATCTAGAAACCATTCTCCCTGTTATATCCCATTTCATGTAGATTTTCTCTGTTGAAAGATCTTTTACTTGTGCGCGAATAGTTTAGTTAAAAATGAGCAATAATAGATCTGATTATGCGTTTAAATGCTTTTACAGAACTGCATCACCAATTTCTTTTTGTCTTGCCTTTTGTTGAGTTACATTTTATTCTTCTTTATTTGATCAATTTATTCTTTTTGTTGTTTTCACTTTTCAGTACTGAGTCGGCCAGAGCAACAAATGGACTAATTCGGCAAAGTTCCCCTAAAAACTAATATTCTGCAAAGTTTATATATCAAACCAGTACTTACATCGCCATTAGCATCCTGGTTTTGGTGATCATCAGTGACTCATCTTGTGAGTTGTAAACCTTGTGAAAAGTGTGGCAATTATTCTGTTGAGAGATGTCTGAAGCAGGTGGATAGAGCTTCCAATTTTGGCGATAATCATATATTGCAGATTATGGTTAGTAGAACTTGGCTTTCGTGATCATCACAAAAAAACTCAAGAAGATTAGCAATCCTCTCGAGGTCAAAGATGAACTTGGTTTTCTCCATCCTGCTTTTGAAGCTGTTTAGGTATCATCTAGCTGAGAGGCTCTCTTCTTCTCTTCTTATGCAGTTAATTAGTCGGAAAACTCGTCACATCTGTTTATGTTAATAGATTGGAATGTGTAGCATATTTAGTTGCAGAAATAAAAATTTGACTCCTTGTCATTATTTGTGGTAGAAAGTACAATGTGGGAAACAGGAAATCCGGATATGCAATTTTTTGGTTTGATATTCTTCTGTAACCTCTCTCTCTCTCTCTGTATATATCTACTATCTATCTATCTATCTATCTATCTCTCTCTCTCTCTCAGTCTTAAAGTTTCTGAACTTAAAGTTTGTAGAATTGTAATTTAACACAAATTGTGTGAAATTGGAAAAGTTTCATGATGGCTTTGCATATAAAATATATCATTGTCTATGGTTCATTGTATTTTATGTTTGTAGCTGTTTATTTTGGTTTCTGATGGCAGTTTTGAAGTTAAAACCTTAATTTATAGTAATATACTGACTCCAATCATTTTGGAATTCTCAATGGTTTTTAACAAAACGTGGCAGGTCAATTTTGTGGAATGTTAGTTAAATATCAAAACAAGATTTGGTGAGGATTATAACAGTAGCTGTTGTGCTTGATGGTTATCGGTTACCTGCTTATGTCCACGTTACATAACATATCGACCATGTTATTATCGACTAGCAGTCTTGCATATAGTCCACTGATTCAGGCATTGGATTTCAATCTCTCTTAGTTGAGAATTTGTCTAATGGAACTTCCCTAACAACTGAGCTGCAATATAATATGGTCTATGTGAAGTAGACGAGGTGGTCAGATCAGAAATAAATTAATAGATATTTGTGCAAAATATATGGACAATGGAAATTGAGATTGTCGCTGGACTACACGTTTACAAGGTTATATGTGATTGAAGATAAACACTAGATAGAGAGGCAGAAAAGAAAAAAGAACAATTTTGCCTGCATTGTTACTGTTTTATGTCTGTATCTACATTTTCCTGTTATGTGGTCCTGAAACTGCGCTGACACTATTTTCTGTGAAGTTGATCTTAATTTGTGTGAGCAAGGCTATATCCTCATAACACTCTTACTATTGTTAAAAAGGTATTATATTAAAATTGTTTGAAATAAAAAGTTATTTAATTTACCTTCATTATTGAATAATAACTAAGATGCTTATCAACAATATCAGTAGAAGGGAGGAATATATACCAAATTAGGTTGTATTGTAACCTTCATATAGTTAGTTAAGCAAATTCAAAGGGTGACATTTATGGTTTTGGTATTGCTCTTGTTGAGCTTCTTACTAGCTGGAGGCCAGGTTCTTGCTGCTTTCCTTAACTGTTAATTTTCTGAAGACCTATCATTGATTATTAGATGTTTGGATCCTCTGCTGCAGAAAAATAAGGGTGGGAGGATAGAAAAGATTGAGTTGAAATAGAGACTTGATGAAGAGAGAAAGAAGAATTGAAAGATTGAATGAGATGCAAAGAGGCTCAGCTGCTGTTACATTGCCCAATTGCTGTTGTCTGAATGAGCAATTTTGGTCTGTTACATTCTACAATCTGATTTATATTTGTTCGAACGAAACATATTCTTTTTGGTCTTAACACTCCTGTTTCCATAATTTGAATTATTTGGCTCGGAGGCGAGTAAAGTTTGTCATAGGATTGTTTCAAATTTGTCTTAAGATTGTTTCAGCCAAGATTTGAATTCATGTTCTTACAATTAGTTCATTAAAGTGGAATGAGACTTATCACTAGCATTCATAGAGAATAACATTAGGTAGAGGAACAACCAAATATCTACGTAGTAGTAATTTTCACAAATAATCATCTTGAATAAATGGATAAATAAAAATGCTTCCAATAATCCAAAATCAAAAGGCAAAAATTACCCCATAACACAGCCCTATGAAAACTGTGCTAAAGCACCTCTGTGCCCTGTGCTAAGGGGTTCTACACAGTCACCTAAAGAAGAAGAAAAACTGTGTATGTACAAGGTTATTCGGTAATAAACGCAGTAGTCAAATGACCAACTCTAACAGCAATTTTACTTCCAAAATTATCCCTGCAATTGTATGCTTTCAAGGGTCTTTCTTCAAATCCAATGGACTTTCTTGATGCAACCTCATTAGTTGTTCTCTTATACTGGTTGAACCACTTAGCTTGCATGTAACTATTTCTTCTCCATGGAGGTACATGCATATCCGTTGTTTTCATAGAATCCTTAATAGCATTGCACATTGTCCTCACAACCCTTTTGAGCTCTTCCACTTTACCAACAAATACTAAAGGGAAAACATCAAGTAAAGAAGTATATTGATTTGTTGGACGAGCTATTTCAAATTCAGCCATAAGGGATGTTTCAACAATGTAACGATTTCCACCATAATTCACATCAATGTACTCATAGTCACCCGATGGAAACCTTTTGTTTCTTTCCCACTTAGATTTGCAAAGCCCTGCACACAAAAAGTACCCAAAAAGAACATCAAGGCAAATCCCATGACTTGAATCAAAATAACTTCAATAATAACTACCATAACTTGTTAAAAAAAAATAATAACTACCTTAAGCAATTTTAGTATAGTTTTTTCTTCTTATATACACATTAAATAAAAATTTAACCTAATCTTAATTTATGTTTTAATTAGATCAAATATATATGCACATTAAAACAATTTTACCAAATCAGAACTAAATTAATACAAATTCAAATTTGAACAAAAAATATACAATAATTAAGCAAAACCTCACACATTTGAATGAATTAAGCAAAAGTTAATAGTAGTAAATTCTTACCAGCATCAAGACCTATCTCCCGCAAACGTGACATAATCATGCGTTTGAATCCAGACGAAGACTTATCACCACCAGAAACTTGAATGGCAAGTTCAACCTCTCTTCTAATCTTTTCTTTCACAAGATCCTCATCACCACCAAAAATCTCTTTCAGTATATCCTTCTTCTCTTCATAATCATACCACTCAAAATCACGATCATTGTCATTATCATAAACAACTGCATCTTCTTTTCCTACCACCGCTCTCACAGAACTCTCCATGAATGATTTCACAAGATCTGATAAATCATCAGTTAAACTTTCAGGCCAGTGCTCGCTTCCACTGCTTTCACATAGCCTCCCACGCGCCGCCTCCTTTACCTTCACAATCCTCACCGGAATAACACTTCCTATAATTTCAAACATTATTCCTTTTTCAATTCCCTTCTCTCTCTATATATGTCGTTGAAATGATGTTTATTTTTATATGAAGAAAAGAAAATGAGAAGAAGATGAAGTTAGAATGAATGATTTGAGGGAAACAGTTTTTCATATTTATAGTACATAAAATCTCACTTACACGTACGTTTGTCTTGTAGCATGAATGTGGTCAATATTACGACACTTTTTGATGACCATAGCTGTCAAAAATGTCTAGGTTCATTTTCCACATATTGAATACGCATCTGGCTCCTGGTTGCTACGAAAAGCACGCTTGGTTAAACTCTCCAACGTAACATACCGTCATCCTTATCCTAATCTACCTTCGTAAATGGTGGATTTTCTTAATTAAATATATACACGTGTAATTATTAGTCTATCTATTATTAGTAAAAGTACTCCTATATTAAAAGCACAAATTGAGAATATACGCCAAAAAAAAGGCACAAGAAGAGAATGATCCATCGTGTGATCATTTTGGTTGAAAAACAAAAATTCATGTGATCATTTTAAGACACCCATCTTGAACGTTGAACCATATATTTTTCATCTTCTTTTTTTTTTTTGACAAAAATATGACTAAGTTTATCATTTTTTTTTTGAAATCGTATAATTTAACCAATAAATTTTGAAAGATATGGTGGATTCTAGGGTGAACTATACAAGTGGTTCACCAGTGGTCCACCATGAGCAATAGTTGAGAGCCATTAGATTCATTAAACTCATAGATCCTACTATACACTGCTTACACTAAATCATTTTTTCCATCTTCCTCCCTCTTGCTCTCGCCTCTTCCTTCCACTTTTCCATTAATGGTACCTCACCAACTCTCTCAGATTCTTGTTTCCCAACAATAAAAAACGCACATAAAAATGTTCCTTTACATCTGATAATTCCAGACATAGAATTCATATCCACTCTCATATCCAACATTTTTTGTCTTTGTAATATATATTGTATACAAAAGGGTTACATAGTGAGTTATGACATCAACCTAATTCCTTCTATTGCCATTTCAAACTATCAACTATAGATTGAGTTTTCTCTTTGAATCAAAGCCAAATCCAAGAAATGGTGTTCATAGATTTTGAATAGGACTGATGAAGTGAAAGGAGTTTTTTTTAAGGAAAAGAAGTAGTTTTTAATTATCTATTTTGAATTAATCTTTTAGGAAAGGGGGGTTGTGGTGGTCGTGGAGGGGCAATAGAATGGGGTTTCAACGGTGTTGTTGAACTCATGAGAGTCATAGCCAACAACGAGAAAGATGAGAACAAGGATAGTGTGCGGAAATATATTTGTGTTCTTAATTTTATCTCTAACACATCTAAACCATTAATTTAAATTAGATGGTGTATAAAAGTGGTCCACCGGTGAACTACTTGTTTGATGGTTCACCCTAGAATCCACCGAAAGATATATGAAAGTGTATTACTCCATAACTAATTGCTGGAAAAAAAATTATTTCAAATAAAGTAATCAATGTATATTTTCTAGGTCAAGTCTCCTAAAAAATGTGAATAAGATTTTTTTTAGGAAAAAAAATTGAATAAGATGTAACTAAATTTTTGTAAAAAAAAAAAAAAATGTACTCCTTTCGATCTCATTTATGGTGACGTCTAAGGTGAGGGAACTGTTAAGTCCTTTACCGGTGGACCATATAATTTTTACCATCCCATGAGATTAATGGTTTAGATCCATTAGAATTAAAAAGAGAACATTTACATTTGCCCACGTACAACCATACCCTCTGTCTTCTCCCTTATTCTTGAGTCTCACCACACCACCACTACTTACCGTCACTAACACCACCACCACCACTAATTTCTTCCTCCTTTCAGATCTTAAGATATCTGCAAATTGATGAAATTTTTATTAATATTCCTCATTTCATATCTGAATTTGTGCTAAAATGATAACTGCAATCGGTCAATTTGAGAGACGCAACAAGGTTATCTTTTCTGGATAGTTGGTTTTTGTTGGCCGTTTTGAATTTATTCTTCTTCAAGTGTTTCGGTAATGGTTACTATAATTTAAGCAATTGGATCCAACTTTGCCTTTGATGCTAAGTCCAAGTAAAACAAACTAGAAAAGCAACAATTATTTTCATGTAATTATGGTGTGGCC
>Ga0228710_1008970_pt1 | contig 14106 bp, 4 predicted proteins | sample MedpolnodulmetaG_FD_177995 | JGI IMG/M metagenome (GOLD analysis project Ga0228710, IMG submission 177995) | Root nodule microbial communities from Medicago polymorpha collected in Santa Monica, California, United States - pink nodules | ecosystem: Host-associated > Plants > Roots > Nodule...
TCCCTTAGAAATAACGATATCATTTGGACACGAATGATATTGTCGAGTGATTGTGATAATATCGTTTAAAAAGCTAGAATCCGTTATTTGATCGAGAGATTGCAGCTGTTACGCTTGGTTGATGTCTCTGACCCCAAGCAAAATACCACTATCTCGTCTCGTTTTACTTTTATGTCGAATAGTTAAAAATAGTTTTACACAAACAAACAATTTATACCCAAACACTTAACGTGATGAATATTGTGAAAATGCTTATGAAATACGCAACTCCCTGTGAAAACGATCATATTATACTTACGTGTAAATAGTTTTATGTGTAAATAGTTTTATGACATGTAAAAATCCTACATCACTTACCAGCACATATTTACAAGAAATCATCCATTAATAATATTATATCAGTAAAGTATTGTACCATTATAACTCATTAACAAGTAAATCAAACATACAATGACATTTAAAAGAGTATTTCATAAACCTGTATTGTTTAAGAATGGTTACCACAAAAACAAAAATTAGCTAAAAAGTAGAACAATATATTCATTCATCCTTTATGATTTCAACCTAAAATAATCATCTGCATAACATTTTGAACAATGGATTCACCATTTTGAAGAGTCTAAAAAGTTTCAAATCATAATTTTCTGCGTAACATCTGTCAATTAAAGTCATGAACGATATATGAAATTAAGTCTAACAATTATGTAGATTTTACTTGGGATAGGCAGTCGAAAAAAAAAGATAATGCAATTGGTCCCATATCAAAATTCAAACTAATTAATTCAGGAAAAATCGTACAGTCAAGTTGATTAACAGAAACTATAAAAGGACACTCATATGAAATATGACAATTTTCTAAATTTTATTGAAGGTTGCTAGATTAAATATAAACCCCATGCAATATGACTCATCTAAATATCTCATACCAATAAATTATAAAAAATCACACATTGGATCTGTTTTATTTAGTAATTTTCAAGATTTTTAGTTCATATTTAAAATTTTCTATCTTTCTTTTTAAACGTGTAAATATTCCATACCCTTAAACAAACTTCAAGTTCAACCCAGTAATAATTAGTGAAATTACAAAATAACTCATACCCATCAAAATAAATTAAAAATCAACATGCAAATTAAGTACATTTTTTTGTATGAAACAAAATTCATCTCACAACAATTGATAATCAAATCAAAATCATGAACTAAAACTCTAAAATATTCAATCATCTCAATTTAATTAATTATAAGCACACCCTAAAAAGATTTTAAGGAGGTTATTATATGTTACCTCAATGGATATTATACCTAAAGCCTGGTTTCTTCTTTCTCCCAAATTGAAACCTTGGCCTCCATTCCAATAAGTTGTTTCTTCTTCATTCTCCAAATCGTTTTATCAAGACTCATAGGTTTCCAAATAATCGATGCAATTGAAAAGGGAACTAGGGTTGCGCTATGAAGTATTTACCTTTTTATATACCATCTTATCCCTTCCTTCTTCTCATCTCCAATTTATCGTTGAATCTTCTCCTCTTCTCCCGTTATTTCTCTCTCAAGCTATTTTTGTCTCCTTATTCTTCTCTCTTTTTGTTTTGCTATTGTTTTCTCTATTCTTCTACATTCTTTTTATCTTTCCCTCTCACCCTCTCTTCTATTCATTCTTTTGTCCTATATTGCAATTTTTCATCTTACCTTCATTTGTTTTGGTTATTCTCAAACTACCTTCAATGACATTTGGGAAGACCACTCCTTTATGGCTCCAAGGAGGACCCTATTAGAGTTTGAAAGGCTGACAGCACTATCGTCGCTAGAAGTCAAAAACTCATCCACAAAAAGACAATGAAAACAAAAGAAAAGGGAAGACTTTTAGCTTAAGAATCAAAGAATGGTTGCAATAATCGAAGAAAGAAACTGCAAGAACCCCGAGCAATTGTACTTCCAAAACAAGAAAAATAAACACAGAAATAGCAATAAGGAGCCTTGAAAGAGAAGAAGACAACAAAAACCAAACTAAAGGGGAAAAGTAATATTTATGTTGGAACAAAATGTGTTTAACATTACCCTTTGAGTTTTGATGATAATAAGGTATTAAAAGTGTCAATTGGATATGCTAATATTTGTTCAAGTATGCAGGACCATAGACAAAAATTTAGTGTCTCTTTGAAGCATATGTTCTGGAAGAAGAAACGAGAGCAATGGAATCAACAAGAAGGAAGCTTGAAACATCTGAAGAAAAGAGGTTCTGAAGACAAGCGGTTATGAAGAAGCTGACGTCATCAGAAGCACCTCTTCAAGAGCTGACTTCATCAGAAGCATCTGAAGATCATTAGGAGTTGAACATCATCAGAAGCTGGAAGACTGAAGAACTTCAAAATGTTGTTCAAATGAAGATTAAATCACGCCTGTCATTGCAGAAGATTGGGAGAATAAAACAACGGCTATTTCAAATGGATTTGAAGGCATTGGATGCTTATTCAGTTGAGAGCGTTGAAAAAGGACTTTTGTACGAACTGTACAACCACTATCTCCACTATCTCCACTACTCTGTTTTTGTGTTTGCTAGTACAAGAACAACAGTTGTGCCTGCAACGGTGTTCCTCCAGACATGGAATGGATTTGAAATTGATCTTTCATAGGACAATAACCAAATCAGGCATAAGATCATTGATGATCTGATCAAGTTTCAAACGACTCTATTTGATGTGATGGCAATTTCCAACGTGTCTTTCACACCTCTATATAAAGGAGTGAAGACCTGTTGTTTATATATATACAGAAGACTCATAAAACAATTCTACAAGTGCCAAAACTTTGCTGAAATTGTTTCACATCAAAAGTTCACTTAGAATTTCTTATCAAAGTTCATATCTTAGAAATTCTAGAGTCTTAAGAGTCTGTATCTGATTTGCATTGTGAACACCACTGATTGTATATCAAGTGTTCAACCTCAAACAAATTTCTTTGTAATTCTGTTTGAATAGAAGTCTCTTGCAGTTGTGCTTGAGTATAGGAAGTCTCTTGATTGTGTTCTTGAGCATAAGAAGTCTCTTGCAGTTGTGCTTGAGTAATTTGAAGTCTCTTGCTAGTTGTAGCAGTGAGCAGTTGTAATCAGATATTACATTTTAGTGAACTCTCCTTGGAAGTGCAAGGGGCACAGGACTACTTCCGGTTTGTGGAAGGAACCTGTATAATTGCTTTGTGTCCTTCTTCTCTCTCTCTCTATTTTTATCCGCTGCATTTAGATTCTGATTATCACATTAGAAGCTGAAATCTATCTGCTTCTGATCAGTGACTTCAGTAGGAGAAAACGAAGAAAAAGCTAACACAATTCAACACTCCCCTGTGTTTTTCTCACCTTCAATTTATACAAAGGGAAAAATTAGAATAGGGAGCGACATGAACGATCCCCTTCTTATGATCCAAAGACTCACAACCAACAACACAATAAATAACTAAATTATCTCTTAAAAAACTGAACGAGTGACCCACTCAAACGTCTTGTCACCTTTTAATGCTCTTAAGGCAAGTAGCCCCACACACCAAACAAAAGGCCAGCCCAAGAAGCATGATCAATTTACACAATCATTACGCACGAAATCCAAGGCTTCTTTGAAACGAAAAGACGTGTCTCTGGAATTCACGACCTCCTCACCTGGAGGACATTCCACTAGGATGTGTAAACACAAAATTGAAACCTCGTTACACCCAAATAGGATCATCACCCAGTACATGGGTTTGGAAAAACAACTTTTTGGATTGAGTCGTTGACTTTAGAACATTGTGAACCTTAAGTCCTTGCCTCTAACAACGAGACAATAACTTGAGGCTAATATTCCAAGGTTGTGTCAAATTCCTATCCTCAAATATGAACTTCATTCACAAAGCTAAAGTCCAACAAGTCATCTAAATGCAATTGTTGATCACCTATATCGGCGAAAAGCACTGGAAGTCGATCTGAGTCATTCAAGTAATCAAATACTCACCTAGCCCTTGCGCCATAAGGGTGTAACCATCAAAACCCTCATGCGGCTAGATGAAAATCTATAAATAGAGCAACCCACTGCAAAATCAAACATACATTCTCATTTCAAGAGAATCCTCAAAATATTTTGAGAGCTCGGTGACTTAATCATTAGAGTGTTTTTCTAAATACATCATCTCACACTAAAGAAGAACCATCATCAACCACACCTCATCCGCTTTTACCACCTGCTCCGGCCAACTCTTCTGATCAAGGTCAAGATCACTTCCCATAAACAAAACACAAAGAGGTACCGTACAAATAGATGCAAGGAGGGTGGGAAGCACATGGCTTAAGCAACGAATGTCTTACAATATAAACCCACGTCGCAGTGTTTCGATTCTTGGGTCGTGTGTGAGACACCATCATCATCATGCATGCCAAATAAAAAAAGTCATATAATATTTTATTTATTATTTCTTTATAATTGCCTCTTATAATCAATTTAATGACAATGTCCTTTTATTATAGTATACCTATTTGTCTTTCTATAATTCTATGTTACATATTCTTGACAGGTAGGTCATCATGCCCTCCCACTTAAATTAGTTATATTCTTCCCCATGTCCTTCTTCCAATTCCTAGTGTAGCAAAAACATACACAAAACAACAAACAACTCAAAAAAATGCACTTTGTTTGATCTCTTTCATTCTTTCTTATTTAATTTGAACTTTTTAGTATTTCAATGCACTTTTCTTTAAACAACAACTATGTATAAACCATTTTGCATGATCACTGATCAGAGATTCATTACAATATGATCTGCCTAGCATAAATTTATATTTAATTAATCATAGAAAGGATGATGGGCAATGTGAAATAAAATAATAGTATATTATATTTAGACTAATTGAATTTGGTATATTGCTGCCATGCCACTCTTTAAAAACTAATACCTTTAGAGTTACTTCTTCCAAAACTTGTAATAAGAGTCACTGTAAAAGTAAACTTTTTGACAACATTTTGAAAAGTTGCATTATTCAAAAAGCATGCAGTTGAATGTTCAGAAGAAGTCCATCAATAAGGATCACTTTGAATAAATATACAAAAAAAAAAGTTCAAAACAAACATGCAAAAATGCTACTACAAGTTGACAGCAATGGATAACATTAGATTGAACAATAATAAACACCACCAAAAAAAGATTGAAAAATAATAAATTCCTTTATAGAAAAAAATATATATTTCTCTAAAAATTAATTGCAATTAGCTTAATAAATCTCAAAATATGATTTTGAAATTATTTTTTTAGCAAGTATTTATTTATCAAATAAAAAGAATGAAATTGAAAAATTGGCCATTGTTTTTTTAAAATTGACTTAACTTTTTGTTATGAAGAATTATGAGAAAATCAATGGTGGTTAATTGGGTTAGATATGACCAACTAGAAGGTCATTAGGGCTAAAAAGGAGCTTTTAGTGACATAACAAAAACAAAAAGGGTGAGACCCTTTACGGTCATTTTCTCCTCGGAACATGCCCAAAGCTTTTAGCTGGCAGGACCCTTCCCTTTGTCTACTACCCCCTCCATATAAACTTGTAGGCATTAAATTTCTCATTTTCTTTTTCTTATTCCTATGAAAAAGAAGAAAATTATCTTATCCCAATTATCAAAGTTCTTTTTTTTATCGAAAATGTTAATGAATGTCCTAATTATACTCATTAAGGACTTTAGATATTAAGGTTTTATAAAAATTTGGACATTTAATATATTGAAAATTGAAATATTAAGCTTTTCAAATGAACAATTTTTTAATTGAGTATTTTTAAAAAGTGTCCTTACGACACTCGTTGCCCTAATTATTTTGATATAAAAAAGTCATTTATTATGGGATAGAAGAGGAGGTAATCTACTTTCAAGATTTAAGAATTCGGATAAAGTAATTGGCTTTGTAGAAAAAGGAAAATGTTAAGTGCCTTAAGAGCATTTGATAAGAAATTTATAGTAGAAATTTTATCTTAACATTTATGTATTCAATATATTAAAACATAAAAAAAAAAACAACTTTTCTACATGAACGTTATCAATTGCATTCATTTTTAAATCCTTAACAAATGCTTAACAAGTGCCCTTAAAAATAGCATTTAATGTTTTATGGTATTGTAAATCAACTTATATAGTGGAACAATTTTTTTCCCACAGAGAAATTTATAATTTAAGACGGAGGAGGTATGTTTTTCAATTCTAACTTTTAATTAATACTCTCATCACTCTCAAATTAATATATTCAATTAAAATGATGATTACATGAATAAATAATATTAAATAAAGGATAATCTAATAAAAATATCATTCTCTCATTTATTTATCAATTTTTGCAATGAAAACCAATTTTATAATATTTAAGGGATCAAAGAAATTTCCTAAAAATGGTTCTTATATAGGACTAAGGGAGATATTGTCTATGCTATATATATATAGAAATGATCTATAAAATCAAATATTATGAATTGTTAATTTTTCTCGGACAGAGATATTTTCTCTGGAATTCACTTTACTTTACTTTGCACATCATCTTCTTCCTCTTCTATTTTTCTTCTTTGGTCTGTTTTTTAGTACCTCCATATTCATCATAATATGATATCTGTTGCTGCTTCAAAAATATGTTTAATTACAATAAAATTACGTACTTAGAAGTTAACTTTGGCACTATCAACTTTGAGTAAGAAAATATTGTTCAATAACATATTCATTTTTTCAAGCTTAAGAAATGTATTAAAAAAATCACTATAGGCAACATAAATTCTTAGAATAATATTGAAAGATAGTATAAGTATTATATATGTACATACATAACATAAAATATACTAGTATATGATATGATTATTTATTCAAGTGACAGAGAGACCTCCATCCCTCGTTCTTTATTCTCTCTCTCTCTCTTATAGCTCCTGCAAATAGTTTACCCCACAAACTTCCAAACAAAGAGAATTAATAGAAAGTGAGATTTGCAAGAATTAAAGGAACCTCTCAAACACCAAAAGCCAACCCTTATAATCTATAGTTGATCATATTTATGTGGCTACCATGTTACTATTAATAAGTCTTCTCTTTGTTCATCATGATCATGATGTTGATGATGTCAAATCCCTCTAATTCACAATATAAACTCAAGATTCAAAACACCTTTGTCTCTTCTTCCTTTTCTTTTTCTTCTTCTTCTTATTTCTTCATCATCATCATCCATGGCTTGTTTTGAGATTTGTTCAATATGACCATGGTTCCTTCTCAAAGTAGCAAACAAAATTACAAAACTATAAATGGTGATTATGTTTTCTACAACAACAACTCAACAAGTGCTATGAACCAATTTCAATTTGTTGAAGACTACACCACCTACAATAATTGTTTAAGATCTGAATATTTTGTGAGGCCAATGGCTGAAGAAGAGGAATCATCATCAAGACTCAACACTATCACCACCACCACTCATCACAACGAACTTGAACCCGAACCCGAAGGAGAAACCATTTCAACCTCAAAGGAAGAAGAAGAACAAGAAAGAGAAGCAAACAACAATAACATCAATAACAACAATAACTGGCTTCAATTAAGCATAGGTAATACAGCCGTGACCACAACCACAAAACATGGTTGTGATCAAAACCAGACTCCAACAAGCAGTTCAGGCTTGTTGGAGCTTGAGTTATTGCCGACAAATTGGGCTGCTTCACGGCCCAATTTGGAGCAACCATCGACCAGAGGTTGCTCAAATTTTAATTCTTCTTTGTTTTTCGAACAAACGACATCTTCCTCATCTTCTTCACCCTTGTCCATATCTATGTCAATGCCAAGTGGTCCAACCTATGGTCATCAACAACAACATCAACATCTAGTACCACATAACTGGGCATTTGGTCCATTACTACCACACTCAATGGCAATTAATATGCCTTCTTCTACATCTTATATTCCATCTTCTTCTTTATCACAATCTTGTTCTTCTTTAAGGCCATCTTTAGGACCTAATTATTATCCTCAATATCATCATGCATCACCCTTTCATTTTCCTTCATCTTCTTCATCTTCTGGATTTGATCAATTTGATGTGGCTGGTCCTAGCTCATCATCTCATGTCGCTTTTCGAGTAGTCGATCCTCCTCGTAGACCTCATTCTGGAATTTGGTTTATGCTACAAGCCTCACAAAATCAGTAAGCTAACATTAATTTTTTAAAAACCTATATATAACATATTTATATGATTCATGTCAACTATTTTAGGCTAGTGCAATTTAATTAGTTTTTGTGATGAATATTCACTTGGATTTTCAAAAATATAATGCAGATTGAAAGAACCATTCTTGCCACAAATACCTAAGAACTATCTTAGAATCAAGTAAGTTTTTTTTTCCTTTAATTTCCTAAATAGATTAGATTGTTCTTCTCTACTGTTTTTTCTTTTTGGTATTTTTTTGGTTTAAAGTCTTGTCAGTGTGTAATCAATGTCGTTCACTATTTTAATTTTTGTGATTTGATAAAGCTAATGATTTGTTTTTTGACTTTTTAAAAAATGAATTCAGAGATGGAAGGATGACAGTTCGGTTGCTATTGAAGTATTTGGTTAGCAAACTCAAACTTGAGAGTGAATCAGAGGTAATTTTCATTATAATTAATTTACTTTTTTTTTAAAATAATTAGTGCTAATTACTAGTATGTATAATGTGTGTGCTTTGCTTATTATGGGATTAATGAAGTATTAATTACCTAACTAATTAAGGAGAGTAAAATGATACTATTGTGGATTGCATATCTAGGAATGTCTGAAAAGGTAATGGAATATGTGTTTTTCACCAAAAGTACATAGCTAAAAAAAATGAGAAAACAACCTCAGTAACAACGATGTGTTGGTAGGAAGTACATTTCTTGGAAGTTGTCTTCCATTTCTGTTTTATTTGAGTTTCAAACTCATATAAATTGTGAATAGAGTTAAGGTTTTTGTCTATTCAACTCAACACATATATATTATGTGGCTTCTACATAGGGCATTATGTTTGTGTATTAAGTTTGGTGGAAGTGGAATTCATGTATTGTCAAGTTAGGTGTACCGTAACTATTCAAAAAGAAAAACTAATAAGTTAAAGAGATATAATAAATTTCTTCTTATAGGGAAAAACAAAGTATTATATTGAAAATATATAAAGTTAACCTTATGTTCTTAAAAAAAATGCATTATTTTGAGTTGGACCTAACTTAACCATTTCAAAACCAATTTGTAAATGCGAGGAATGCGTCCATATATAAATACATATTTAAGTTCGCAATATTCAATGTGGGACCATGATATTCTCATAACATTATCTATATTTCCTATTAATTAATATACCAACACTTATTTATCTCCGCTTAACCCAGTTGGTAACGACACTACGTATTATATGCAGGGTTCGAGATTCGAACCCAGACGCCTCCAAAAATATCTACCACCTCTTTCATATTCGCCATCTTCCCACTAAAAAAAATGTCATTGATTTCTAACCAAATTACATGATAGGAGATGTTCTTCCTTTCATCAATTCTTGAAACATCTCAGCACACAAACATTACACTTTGAATACACTCTTTTATACTTTGTCTAGGCATACATATATATGTGCATGTTTGAGTAGAAAGTTAATGATTTAAAGTACATATCGAACTAATATTGTTGTATTTGCATTGGTTGGTGATTTATGTGTACTTTACTTTTACATACAAATTAATCATGATATTTATGTGCACGAGGCCATGCATTGAGTGATAGTATTATTATCCATTAGTGTATATGTGCCATTATTGTGTGTCCACCATGAATGGAACTTTGAAATACTTCATGCACACACTTCATTATCGAATTACACCACTACTACTTGTTGCCTCATAATTACTTAATAAAGGTTTGAATCCTTACAAGAAACGGGGTAGCATATACATTGGATCTTTAAATAATCATGCATGCCCTTAAGATATCTATAGCTAGATCTGACCTAGGATAAAATATCTACATTTTTTTAACAATGATCAGATGCTAACTTTTCATTTTTATTTAGCTGATGCTACCATAGATTTAGCTTTTCTTGTTCCATATATCTGAGATAGGTTAGGTCTTGTTCTCTTGTTCTCCCCATTTGCACAAACGTTCTTCTCTTCTACACCATTGTTCATGGAGATATGGATTCTTAAGCAAACAAACTAATATAATTAAATGAAATTAGTGCTTCACTTTATAGACTATATACTTCTCAATCAACCTTGTATTTTTAGGAAAAAATGACATGTTTCCACGAAAATTATTTCAACTCCTTAAACGTGAAAGAAATCGATTTCACCATCATCCTCCAACCACATAACACTAGGTACTCTATCATGATATTCTTGATAAAATGTCATAGAAACTCGACTATAATGATGAATAACATAAACAAAACAAAAAATATACCATGTATTAGAATAAACACTAAGATAAATAAATGCCAAAAATAGAAAGTGCAAATCAGAACAAATAAATTTGGAAGAATATCGTACCAAATTAATATGATCAATGGCATTAACACAAATTCTGATGTCCATATGAACACATTGAACAATATCAACTACATGAACAAAAAACAAGTGATGTTGCCATTTGGTTCAGGGAACAACGTCAACAATGTTTGATGCACGAACCCGTGAAAACATTGAACACATAAACAACAAAAATATTTGAACTTGTATCACTAACACAAAATTATAAACACGCTTAACATCAAAACTCTACCAAAACGTCTAGATCTACATAATTAAATGTGCTCGACGAAAAAAAAAACTCAGGATGAGCAACCTAGTAGTGAAAACTTACTATATATATATATATATATATATGTGTGTGTGTGTGTAATGGCGACACACAAGAGGAGAATAGGGAATAGGGTTAGATTAAGAGGGGCAAATCGAGAGGCAATAAAGAACAAATGTGAAGAAGAGGATGATGACGAGAGGAATAAGGGCTTCTTTCGCAAGAGAGTAGAGAAATATATTACAAGAATTTCTTTCGCAAGGGTTGCATGAGTTCAAAAAACTAGATTTAATTATGTTGTAAATATTTGGCATAGAAGACGCCTCTTTTGAACCAATTGTCTAAGTATCCGTGTTAAAATGTATATTGTTTAAAATTAATTTCAAAAATGTCACCGTGTAGATGTTTTACACTAATTTTTTATATAATCGACTTAAAAGTACTATTTTTTTAAGGGGTGTCTAATATGGATCCGGTTTAAAGATGAATCTTACTATTTTCAATAAATTTTTATTAAATTTTTGAAGGGGTGTGTAATATGGATCCGGTCTAAAGAAGAATCTTACTATTTTCAATAATTTTTATTAAACATTTCATTTTTTCCAGTTTTTTATTAATGTAAAATTTATTTTTTACTAAAACCAGTAAAGGTCTATATTTTATCCATTTTTTAGAGGTCCGTATTATATGCACCTGTTTTTTAATCCATATCTCTTACTTATAAATGTTAACCCGTCTCGCTATACTTAACCTAATTTTTCCCTCCACACTTTTGCATTTAATGTTTATCTAAAAAGTAAAATAAAATTATGTTCCTAATTATATGCTATTTTTTTGGAAAGGAATAATCGGTAACCCGTCTCGCAATACTTAACATAATCTCTTACTTATAAATGTTAACTCGTCTCGCTATACTTAACCTATTATGTTACGTTACGATACCAAGGACGATGTCATGGAAATATTATGTTATGGTACAGTACTAACGTCTATGTTTCTTAATATTATGAAATACTATATGACAATCATGGCATTCATCTAAACTATTTTGTTACCTATTACCGTTAAATATTACCTTTGATATGACCCGTGCGTTGTCGATGGTCTAGTTACTTTAAGAACTAAAAGCAAGGGAAATTTATGTTTGCAAATAGAAAAATAGTCATAGTATTATTGTTATTATTAATAAATATTGCTCAATGGGAATAAGAAGAATAGTGCCAAATGTATGGAACACGTATCACAGATTTCATTCAAACTGAATTGTTAATTTGAATTTGTTGTCCACTATACGTTCATGGCTTGCATTACAAAACAAAGTCTAAATAAATATCATATTAGGTTGCAGGACGCATGCAATAGACATTCCATTATAATTTCATGCAAGTTACCCTTAGGTCAACCCATCTCGTTGTGATTTGATTTTCATTCCCATAATCCTCAATTAATTAGAATATTCTTTCCCTTCCAACTCATGCTCTTAAGATGAGATTAAGACAACATTTTAAATTTTATCACCCTTAATATATATTAGATCACAGACAGCTGCATAATGATCATGATGTATGTTCATACTATTTATTAGGTATACTTCAAATATGAACCTGTTAAAAATAGAGTTTAAAGATAAATCATTGAGGTTAACTATTTTTTATAACAACCATTGAGGTTAACTAAATATAGAATTTAGTACAATATTTTATTATTGTTAATAAAATTTAATACAGTTGCAAATTGGTCGCAAGATAAATAAAACATGTCATGAGGAATGCTAGCAACACACCTTTTAACACACACTTTCTAACACACTCTCTTTGATTGGTTAAAATTCACATGGGTCCTACCAAATCATGTGGGTCCCATGTAAATTTGGTGGGTCCCATGTGAATTTTAACCAATCAAAGAGAGTGTGTTGAAAAGTGTGTGTTAAAAGGTGTGTTGCTTGCATTTCTCAACATGTCAAACCCATGAGGGAATTATGAGATTAAAGATACTTTGACCCCTTACCATTTAAGGGAATTCTGATTTACCATTTGTCATATCATCTATTTTGTACGGTTAGAATTCACAAAGATATAAAAGCGGATAATCTTTAAATTACAAGAATGAAATTTAAAATAAATAAATATAAATACAAGGTGTAAATCGCAATTAAGTCGAATAGTAATGGACAAAAGTACATTTAACCCATAGAAGAATAATAAGCACCAACTAAAGTTTTTTAATATGTTTATTATCGTCATTAGCATAGTTAAACAAAGTTGTTTTATAGTTAGAATGTGTCATGCACTCAACATTTCCCCCCATATAGCTGCATGCTTCGTTTCTATATTTGCCTTGATATAGTTTGAATGTTATGTGAAGTCAACCTATACTACTTGGTTTTATATAGCCATATTAATGCCCATAATATATGTTTTCTTATGCAAATCAATGACATAGAATATATGTAAGAATATATAGATATATGTCTAGCTGTTAGGAGTTGCCATGCCGGCCGGAACGGCAAATCTCACACATGGTTGACTTATGGCATAGCTTGGAACTAATTAAACACCCAATGATTAGCTTTAGATTTGTAGCTTATTAAACACTCAAGAATTAAACCCACAAATGTTTTTTTTTTGGAAATTAAACACACAAATGATATATGATTCATTGAACAATTGATTTATCTAGTTTATATATACGATTTAAGAATCATCTGAACACCTACGAAGTCACAAGAATTAAACACACAAAGGTTTACGGTAAGCTGCGTCAATAACGATTTGTAGCTTATCAAACACTCAAGAATTATTTGGATTATATTACAAGAACGATTTGTCACTACCCAAACTTAAGATTAGCTTTAGTCAAGAAGAGAGACCATATTTTCATGTAGAATCACTCATATTCTGATCCAATTGAAAATCGAATATCAAACCCTCTCAACAAAACTACATCTAAAAAATAAATGATCCTCCACCTCAAGATTATCCAGACAAAACAGACAATTCAAACTAACTACTCCCCCCAACACTCTCCTTCTAGTTAAGTTTATGCGAGTATGAAGTCTTCCAACCATGTGTCATGCCAAAAAAAATGATGGTTGGTCACTATTGATACTCTTCTTTGCAAACTTCAAAACTAATCTTGATCATTTTGTGGTCTCTTTCCTAAAGCAAAAACTTCCTTCCACCAAAGAGAACAAAATTTAAATTCAAATTTTGAAAAAGATTTGAGTGATACTCACACTTTTCCCATACTTTACCTTCAACATATCTCATCTTTCGTCAACCGCCACTTCCACTTTGCAAGAAGAGCTGATTGGGAGATTTTCAAATTTCCAAACCA